>Ga0208879_1001657_pt1 | contig 20603 bp, 17 predicted proteins | sample Knorr_S15_td_Bot_FD_185605 | JGI IMG/M metagenome (GOLD analysis project Ga0208879, IMG submission 185605) | Marine microbial communities from Southern Atlantic Ocean transect - Knorr_S15_td_Bottom_ad_5009_LV_A (SPAdes) (version 2) | ecosystem: Environmental > Aquatic > Marine > Oceanic | place... | reverse complement strand
GCAACTTCTGCTACCGGAGCTTCTTCTACCGGAGCTTCTTCTACCGGAGCTTCTTCTACCGGAGCTTCTTCTACCGGAGCTTCTTCTACCGGAGCTTCTTCTACCGGAGCTTCTGCTACCGGAGCTTCTGCTACCGGAGCTTCTGCTACCGGAGCTTCTGCTGCTGTTTTTGCGGTCGCTTCTTCTGCAACACGTGAGATGGAACCGTCGTCAAATCCTTGGTCTTTTTCCATTTCACGCTGACGTTGAGCAGCTCGTAAAGCGACTACATCAACCTCGGTACTTTTTTCAACGATACGCACTAAGTCCCATCGTTTTGTTTTACTACGACGAACGCTTTCGATGATCTCAACAAGATCGCCTTCGCTCGACGCGTTTTCTTCATCGTGTACATAACAAACAGTCTGTTTACGAAGGAACTTGCCATAGAGCGGGTGCCGAACGAGTCGAGGAATTTCTACTCGTCTGGTCTTATCCGATTTATCGCTCTTGACGATTCCGATTACTACTTTCTTAGGCATGATTTGTTTTACTAACGATTAAAAGGGAGGTGTTGTATCTGTTGCAATTGTGAATAAAGGATTAACTATTCTTGCTCGTCGGTTTCCACTGCTGTAGCCACTGCTTCGTCAGCATTTGCTTCAGTGACAGTTCCATTGGCCAATTCTTTTTCGCGTTGTACGGTTTTGATACGAGCGATAAGTTTGCGACTGCGAAGCAATTCACTAGGTGCGTCAAGTCGTTCAGCTTGAGCTTGTACGCGTAATTCAAACAAGCGTCGGCTGGTATCGTCGAGGACCTGTTGTAGGTCGTCGTCGGTCAAATCTCGTATTTCTTTTGTTTTCATAATGATTTTTCCAAAACCGCTTTGTGTTTCTAAAAATTACAACACGGGCGGCATGTTGTTCATTTATAAATCTATCTGGATTGTGTTTTAAACAGGTCGTCGTTGAACCAAACGTACTTTGACCGGCATTTTGTGAGCTAGCCGAGCAAAACAGACACGTGCCTGTTGCTCACTTACTCCACCGAGTTCGTATAATATCGTCCCTGGTCGTACAGTTGCGACCCATGCCGATGGTTCACCCTTCCCTTTACCCATGCGAGTTTCTAAGGGCGTGGAAGTAATGGACCGGTGGGGGAACATACGAACGTATAGTTTGCCTGTACCGCCACGAATGTATTGCTGTGCAGCAATACGTCCGGCTTCAATAGTTTGTGCTTTGATCCAGCCCGCCTGTAATGCTTGCAGTCCAAATTCGCCAAAGACGACTTTGTTACCGCGAGTAGCATTACCTTTTATGCGACCTCTTTGCACTTTTCGGTGCTTGATCCGTCTCGGCATCATTGCCATCGGATGATTCTCCCAAATAGGTACCTTGGTTAATCCAAACTTGTACGCCAATATTTCCTTGAGCCGTCGCGGCTTCAGCAAAACCGTAATCGATTTTGGCAATGATCGTACTTAATGGAATTGATCCTGTTAGTTGTTTTTCTCTGCGAGCCATCTCAGCTCCACCTAGTCGACCCGCCAATTGGATCTTGATGCCCTTGGCACCAGCGTCCATGGTTTGCTCCATAGATCGTTTCATCGTTCTACGGAAACTGGATCGTCGGCTCAGTTGTTGAGCAATATCCTCTGCTACTAACTGTGCCATGATTTCTGGTTTGGCAATTTCTTCGATTTTCAAGTTAATTCGTCGACCGACCAAGTTCTGCAACTCATCCTGCAACAACTCAATCTCTTGACCCTTCTTACCAATAATCAAACCGGGTCGAGCAACATGTAAAATCACTTTTACTTCGTCTCGCGTGCGTTCAATTTCAATACTGTCGATTCCGGCATTACGATATTGCGTCTTCTTGGGATGGTTTTTAATAAAGTCGCGAATCTTTGCGTCTTCGATCAAGAGAACGGCAAAGTCCTTTTTCGAGGCGTACCAACGACTCTTCCAATCACGGACGATACCAGTACGGAAGCCGATAGGATTAACTTTTTGACCCATGTTACTTTTTGCTCTTATTGAGGTTGTAAACGTTTGTGTTGTGTTTGGTTAGTAAAATGTTAGGCAACAGTGTCGGCGTCACTCACCGAATCACCATTCGTTATTGCTTTTGCTTAGTCATCGTTACCTAAAGTGACTTGAATATGAGCTGTTCGCTTAAGGATGACATGAGCCATCCCTCGCGAGCGAGGGCGCATCCGCTTCAACATTGGCCCACCATCGACTCGTACATCAGTAATCACCAAATCTTCCGGACGAACCATCTGGGAATCAGACGATTGATCTGGGTCCATGGCGTTGCCCAATGCACTTTCAATTACTTTTTTCAACATCACCGCGCCGCGCTGAGGTTGATATTCTAGGATGCTTAATGCTTCGACGACAGTTTTGCCTCGAACAAGATTCGCCAATAGACGAACCTTCCGAGCACTAATGCGTGCGTAGCGATGAATTGCTTTGAATTGGTTACCAGCCATGGGCAGGGGACCTTTACTCTATTATTTACGTTGTTACTTTATTGCTTACGTCGTATTACCGGTTATGACCGCGGAATGTTCGTGTCGGAGCGAACTCACCTAACTTATGACCCACCATGTCTTCGGTAACCGTCACTTGGAGGTGTTGGCGACCGTTGTGAACCATAAAAGTAAAACCGACAAATTCAGGCACGATGGTGCAAGCTCGAGCCCACGTAGTGATAGGCTGCTTAGTCCCAGTTTCGATTTGCTTACTCACTTTTTGGTAGAGTTTCACATCGACAAAGGGACCTTTTTTTAGTGACCGACTCATAGTTGACCTTCAGTAATTACTTGACAAATTTGTTTTGGATTAAAAACTAGGATTAATAGTTGACTTGCTTCTATTTCAGTTTCAACTGACCGTACCGACGTGAACGACGACGACGGACAATTGCTTGATTTGACGGTTTACGTCGTTTACGAGTACCACCACCTTTGGCAGGAACGCCCGTTGGACTTACCGGGTGACGTCCACCCTTGGTACGACCTTCACCACCACCATGCGGGTGATCGACAGGATTCATCGCGGTACCACGAACATGTGGACGACGACCCATCCAACGCTTACGACCAGCTTTGCCCAACACAACCGCACTGTGATCGCTATTGCTGACTCTTCCAAGGGTTGCTCGGCACAAAATAGGAACTCGGCGTATTTCGCCACTTGGAAGTGACAATTGAGCCCAAGTTCCTTCGCGGGCCATCAAAGTTGCACTTGTTCCAGCACTGCGGCACATCACCGCACCGCGACCTGGATATAATTCGATATTGTGAACAACCGTGCTTAACGGAATGTTCTTGAGCGGCATGCAATTACCAATTTCTGGCGCTGTCTGATCACCACTGATAACATCCATCCCAGCAGCCAGTCCGTCAGGCGCGATGATATAACGTTTTTCACCATCGGAGTAATTCAGCAGTGCGATGCGAGCACTACGATTTGGATCGTATTGGATAGAATCTACACGAGCCGAAATTCCATCCTTTTGGCGATAGAAATCGATCAAGCGATATCGTCGCTTGTGTCCACCACCGCGATGACGAACAGTAATTTTACCTTGGTTATTGCGCCCGCCATTCTTAGTGATTGGACGCAACAAGGATTTCTCTGGCTTGTAACCGGGTGTCAATTCAGCAAAATCGCTGACTGACGCACCGCGGCGACCAGGAGTTGTTGGTTTGTATTTTCGAATGCCCATTTTTTTACTGCTCTATTCTTAATTCACATACTTAGGTGACAAACACCAAGTGGCTTTTAATATCTGTAATACCTAAAGGACTTGTGTTTCCACACTAAAAGAACTCGATTTCACCATGTTCAGGATCCAGCGTCACAATGGCCTTCTTCCAGCTTTTCGTTTGACCTAACCGATGGCGGTAACGACGTTTTTTACCTTTGCGATTTTGAGTGGCAACCTTGGTCACTTTGACATTGGGGTATAATTTTTCAATCGCTTCTCGTACAGAAACTTTGTCAGCCAATGAATTAACTTGAAACGCATACTGATTGTGTCGAGTACTGCGATGAATCCCCTTTTCCGTCACAAGTGGACGCAAAATGATCTGGTGGGGTTCCAGTTCTAGCCTTGATTTCGGTTGTCGGTTATTAAGATTTGCGTGAGCCATTTCTAAGCCTGTTATCGATGTTACTTAGGAAGCGCTGATTGAAGCGTTCAATTCTTCAACAGCTCCCGTAGTCAAAACTAGTTTATCGACCTTCAACACGCTAAATGCGTTTAGGTCCGAAAATGATGAGACATCCACTCGGCTAATATTCCGAGCGCTTTTGTAAACGTTAGCGTCATGTTCCTTGGTCGTGATCAGAGTGCTTTTGCCGCTTAGATCGAGCTTGCCAAGTAACTCAGCCATTGTCCGAGTTTTGGGTTCATCCATTGCCAATCCATCGAGAATTAGGATTTCACCATCTTGAATTTTCGAGGCGATCGCCATGCGTGTTGCAGAGCGGACAGCCTTGGCCGGCAAGCGGTAGTAAAAGTTACGTTGCTTCTTAGCGAAAATATGACCACCACCACGACGGACGCCACTGGTGCGATGACCCGCTCGAGCGTTACCCGTACCCTTCTGGCGGTACATCTTACGACGTGAACCAGCAACTTCTGCTCGCGATTTGGTCGCGGCACTACCTTGACGATCGTTGGCCTGATACATCAGAACAACATCATGCAGCAGTTGTTTGTTAATCTTCGGAGCGAGCTGGTCTGTATCGATATCGACACTGCCTGTTACATCACCCGATGTGTTATATACGTCTAACGTTGCCATTTTCATGCCCTTTGCAGGCTTGCTGTTTATTGTTGTTATCTTTTATTGTCGTGTTCGTTTTGTGTGCTCGTGAACACAACCTGCTGTCAAATACTACTAAACTAACCAACGTGATTAGTGCCACTGACAACAACGTATCCACCATTAGGACCCGGTACAGAACCACGCACTAATAACAAATTATTGTCTTCATCGACTCGAACCAAATCTAGGTTTCGAGATGTAACTCGAGTACTACCAAACTGCCCCGCCATTCGCTTTCCTTTGAAAATGCGACTTGGAGCAGCACTCATTCCGGTACTCCCAGCGTGGCGGTGACATTTTGTCACACCATGCGTAGCACGTTGACCGGAGAAATTATGTCGCTTCATAACACCAGCGAAACCACGACCCTTGCTGAGGCCAGAAACGTCAACCGATGTTACTTCCGCCAGGTCTGCCACGGTGATTTCTTGGCCAACTTCATAGCCTTCCGCTGATCCCCGCAGCTCGCGAATGAACTTCTTGGGTTCACATTCAGCTTTAACCGTTGCTTCAATCCCAGCATCAGCTTGACGCTGGGAACGCTTGCTAGCCAATTTGTTGCTCACATGACCGCGCTCACTGCGGCGGGCTTGGCTTTGATTTCGACGTTCACCCTGAGGACGCTTTTTATCTTCATATCCCAATTGAATGGCTTCATAGCCATCGCATTGTTCTGTTCGAATCTGCAGTACATGACAGGGCCCGGCTTCAATTACCGTTACAGGGATTGCGATCCCACTCTCGTCGTATATCTGCGTCATACCAACCTTACGGCCGAGTATTCCTTTAGTCATCGCTTTGTCCTCATGGTGTCTACCTCTAGGACTGTTAGACCCCACTGATTTAGTGAGGATAACAAGTTACCTAGAAAGGCTTCCGTCCATATAATTTATTGTCTCGATTATTTTGTTTTAAGATGTGCCTAAAAAGAACATCCAAAAAATTAACTTAACACATTGCTGATGCTGGCGAAAACTCGACCAACATCAAAACTACATTCTATTGAGCTGTAGATTTGATTTTGATATCAACACCAGCTGGTAAGTTCAACTTGTTTAAAGCATCAATCGTCTTGGATGTTGCTTCAACAATATCGATGATTCGCTTGTGTGTGCGAATTTCAAACTGCTGACGTGATTTTTTGTTGACGTGAGGTCCTCGAATGACCGTGTAGCGTTCGATTCGAGTTGGCAAGGGGATGGGTCCGTGAACTTCCGAGTGGGTTCGCTTTGCTGTACCTACGATCTCCTGAGCACTCTGATCCAATATTGCATGGTCATATGCTTCCATTCGAATGCGTAATACTTCAGTTTGCTTAGCCACTGTGGGTGAAACTCCTAGTTATTTGTTCAAATACCCAACTTCAATTGTTAAATATTAGCCTAGTTGTAAAACGAGACTCAACATTTCCTTACGTGCAACACCTTAAATCAAGCAGAGCAAGCCACTGATGCAGTCCCGTTTCAACTTGGAATAGACTGTCAATTTAGGCTTGCCACCGCCTATCAATAAACTGTTGTGTCAAACATTCGATATTACGTCTGTTTTCTAGGATCGTCAACAGCGAGAGTTCTAAAAAAAACCAAATATTTATAGCTGTAAAACGCCTAAACGGTCCATTGTTTACGATCTCTGGCAAGATTCTCATTTAGAACCTAAATTCACTCAAATCTTCTTCCGGAGCAGGCATGTAATTCAGTGGAGCAATGCTACATCCGGCGCGACCTTGACTGAGACTTCGCATCGCACTGGAATAACCAAATAGCTCCTTCAGCGGTGCATGGGCTTCGATTTCAGTTCGATCACCAAGTGCCTCGGTAGAAACAATCATGGCACGCCGCTGTTGCAAGTCACCAACAAAATCACCTAAATAGTCGGCTGGTGTGGTAATGGATAATCGCATAATAGGCTCAAGCAGTACAGGTTTACCAGCTTGTAAGCAACGGTCAAAAGCATCTTTCGTAGCAATACGAAACGCAACGTCGTCGGATCCCTCTTCGGCAATTTCTGCGTCAAGTACCGTGACTTTTAAACGCATCAAGGGGAACCCAGCAATAACGCCTCCACCAGAACCGCAATTGCGTAATTGGTCAAATGTTGCTTCTAGGCAATCCGCTGGTAGTGCATCAGGGGCGAGTTGATTGACCACAGCCAGCCCGTGGGTCACATCTTCATTGGGCTCCATACGGATCGTTATTCGAGCATATTTTTGCACCCCGTTCATCAAGCGATTGCATTCGCCAGTGACTTCCACTTTATTGGCAATCGTTTCGCGGTAACTAACCTGTGGTTTGTGAAAACGAACGTTTAATTTGAACTCTCGCAATAAGCGATTTTTTACTACTTCTAAATGCAACTCGCCCATTCCACGCAACAATGTTTGCCCAGTATCGCCATGGAAAACTTCAAGCGTAGGGTCCTGTCGCATCAACATTTCGAGCGTATCTTCGAGTTTATCTCGCTCCGTTGTGTTCTCCGGCTCAATTGCCATCGAAATAACCGTTTCTGGAAACTCAATGGATTCCAGTAAAATCGGATCGCTGGCGTCGCATATCGTATCTCCGGTGATGGTGTGCCGTAGTCCCACAATACCGACAATGTCACCTGTTTGGACACTGTCGATTTTTCCCTGCGGGTCTTTGCGCGTGGCATAGATTTGCCACAGTTGAGCAACGTTGTCCTTCTTATCTTTTCCGGGGTTGTAGATTCGCGAATTCGCGGTGATTTGTCCTGAATAAATTCGCGCCCATGAGATATCACCAGTTTTGGCTGGAACCACTTTAAAGACTAAGCCACAAAAGGGCTCGTCGACGGCCGGCTTGCGGGATACAACTTGCTCTTCTTCTTGTTTGCGGCCTGTGGAAACAAGTGTCCCAACAACAGGAGGTCGATCGAGGGGGCTCGGTAAATAGGCTTGAACGGCGTCTAAAATTGGCTGTACTCCAATACCATGCAGCGCCGACCCACACATTACTGGTTGAAAAGACTGTTGAATCGTTCCCTGGCGTAATACATCATGAATGGCGGACTCAGGGATATCTTCTTCCATGAGCATCAAGTCGGTAAGTTCCTCGCTGTATTCAGCCAGTTGTTCGAGCATCTTCAACCGCCATACTTGGGCAGTGTCGACTAGCTCCTCAGGGATCTCGGTTTCTTGGATATCTAATGCGTCTTCCTGATCATCAAAGCTCAGCATCCGCATCCGTACGAGATCAATGACACCATAAAAGGGAAGGCTGGTATGTGCCGGCCCCGCGCCGGCTGGAATTTGAATCGCAACAGGTTTGGCTCCCAAGCGGTTACTGAGTTCCCCAAAGACGGCGTCAAAATTGGCTCCCTCACGGTCCATTTTGTTAATAAAGACAATACGCGGAACTTCGTAATGGTCTGCCTGTCGCCAAACCGTTTCACTTTGGGCCTCGACACCCTCGCGCGCACTGAAGACAACCACAGCTCCATCCAATACTCGCAAACACCGCTCCACTTCTGCCGTAAAATCAACGTGCCCAGGAGTGTCGAGCAGGTTAATATGGACATTTTTCCAGTTGAAGGTGACACAGGCCGCGTAAATGGTGATGCCCCGCTCTTGTTCTTCCGGGTCGTCATCCGTCACCGTCGTTCCCTTATCAACCATACCCACGCGATGTTTGGCACCACTATAAAACAACATGCGTTCGGTGACGGTGGTTTTACCGGCATCGATATGCGCGATGATGCCAATGTTGCGAAGCTTGTCTATTTGACGTGCCATGAGTTGAAGAGCCCAATAAAACCGAACTAGAACAAGAGATGTGGATAATTCATATTGTTAATGGGAAAGCTGCCTGTGGGAAGGTGGCAAACGTTAAATGGAATCCGCCAAACGGCGGACTGATTTCAGCAGCGAAAAAAAAAACCGCGCGACCGTAAGTCTAACGCGGCTTGATTTATTGTATGTGGAATTACCAAGCGAAGTGAGCAAACGCTTTGTTCGCATCAGCCATACGGTGGATGTTTTCACGTCGAGTAATCGCGGCGCCTTCTTTGTTGTAGGCAGCAACGAGTTCGTCAGCAAGTTTCAGATGAGTAGGTCGGCCTTTCTTTTCACGCAAGGCGATCAAGATCCAGCGGAATGCCAATGATTGTTGGCGGTTTTTGTTGACCTGCATTGGCACCTGGTAAGCAGCACCACCGACTCGCTTAGAGCGAACTTCGATTTGTGGTTTGACGTTTTCAACAGCCGTTGTGAATACTTCAAGCGGTTCTACGTCTGGAAGCCGAGTCTGAATTTCATCGAGTGCATTGTAGAAAATTGCCTGAGCGACAGTTTTCTTTCCGGCGTTCATCAAGCAATTGATGAATTTACTTGCAAGCAGTGAATCGAACTTTGGATCCGGCTTGAGTTGTTTTCGGCTGGCGGTAATTCTACCCATCTTTATTTATTCCGTAATTTTTTTCGGGGAGCTGTGTTATTGATAACGAAGCGATAAATGATATGGCGTTATGGCTTTTTCGCCCCATAGCGACTACGTGATTGACGGCGACCCTCTACTCCGAGAGCATCGAGAGCTCCACGAATGACTTGGTAACGGACGCCTGGTAAGTCACGCACTCGTCCACCTCGTACAAGCACAATCGAGTGTTCCTGTAGGTTATGACCTTCACCTGGAATGTATACGGTGACTTCTTTACCATTGGAAAGACGAACACGAGTGATTTTTCGCAGAGCCGAATTTGGTTTCTTCGGTGTCATAGTACGTACCTGTAAGCAGACGCCTTGCTTTTGTGGGCAGCGTTCTAATACAGGTGCTTTTGATTGCTTACGTCGTTTCTTGCGACGTTTACGAACGAGTTGATTTATCGTTGGCATGAAAGGTTTCCAAAAACCGTTAATGAATGAATGTTGTTTCTGTTATTACTACTTATTTCTAAGGGTCAACAAGGCCAAAGTCCCTTGAAAAACCGCTAGGCGAACTACTCAGCCTACACGCTCATAGCTGCTTGTCAATTGCCATTGGCTGTTTTTGAAAAAACTCAATGAACTGCTTGCAACCGCTGCAGGCCGGCACACGGCAAGACAAACAGCAATAAGAGAAGTCTTCTCATGAGTTTCAGTTCCGTCGCGCTGCCTTTTCCTGAGAACGCTGATAGCCATGACGCTCATCCAATTTTCTAAGCCTCCCTAACGCATCTACCTGAAAGCTACAATTTTGTCTCCACTAAGGTAGTCATCATTAAAGCGGTGAACAACATTGATATCAGTCTGCCCATTGGTAGACACGTACATAGTCGCACTGAAATGTCTGTGGAAAGGCGTCTGGAGCAATCTGATCGGCCCGTTGGTCAGTCTTCTCGAAAAACCGACCATCGACTGCGAGATTGATGATCAAATGAAATGGTTGGTCGTACGGTGCGCGCGGATTCTCTTTCGCTGTTTCGCAGAACCACTCCTCCTTCGTCCGCGTCTTGCACAACTTTCCATCCACGAACCACTTAATCTCGTCGGCAGTCCACTCCAGGGCGTAAACGTGGAAGTCCTCGGCCGCATCCTTTGCCGGAAACTTGTAGCTATGGGCCAAATAGGTGTTCCGCGGCCAGGCGCCTCCAAAATGCAGCGCACCGGTTGTCTCATCAACCGCGTTTCCTCGCGATTCGATAATATCGATCTCACCACCTGCGGCCCAACCGCCATATTTCGATTCGGTCGGCAGCATCCAAACGGCGGGCCAGATTCCTTGACCGTTGGGCATTTTGGCACGAATCTCAAATCGCCCGTACTGCCATTCCCCGCGTTTCTGTGTTCGAATTCGCGCCGACGAGTAGGGCTGCGTCTTGCCGTCGCTAGTGGTATGCGGATCGCGATGCACCGCGATATTCAAAAAACCATCCCTGACGAAACAATACTTGGGATCCGTCCGGTAGGCCTGTCGTTCGTTATTTCCGCCGCCGTAGTTGTTCTCTTCCTTCTCCCATTTCGTGAAATCCAGAGTATCTCCATCAAACTCATCCGTCCAAACCATCACCCACGTCTGCGAAGGTGAAGTCACGCGGTAATCGCCCGCGGGGAAGAATCCCGTGAAGGGGGCCCCCGATCCCCGTACGCCTAAACCGACGTTTGTCCATACGTCGCCTTTCTTGGTCTGCAGCTGGTAATACTTGCCGATTTCGGTTGCGTATTTCACCTCGACCGCTGGCGAGACCGACATGCCCGGCTCGGCGCACGCAACGGCTTGCAGGATTGTCAAGAACAGAGCGATGCTCAAGGGCACGGAGGTGATCGTATAATGCCGGACGAGTTGCATAATTTCCTAACAGCACGAATGCGTCCACCGGGTTGCCGCCAGCGATGTGGATTTCAGATTCATACCGGACGACAACGCCGGTGTTTTTATGATATCCGCTTTTCTGCGATCCAGGCTACAGGCTCATTGCCATGGGCGTTATTTGAAAAACTCAATGAACTCACGCAAATGATGTCGGCCAGAAAAGCATGTTGTATTTGAATGCTTTGCTCAGCCTCCGACTGGCTAGAATGTGTAAAAAGAGCTAATTCGCGTCGTCACCTTCTCCCAATAATTCGTCAAGAGATTTGGCTGGTTCTTCCACAACCGGTGCCTCCGCGACTGGTCCTGATGTAGCTTCTTCCTCACCCGTTTGCAATAAGGGGAATTGAGTGACAAGCGATTGATCGTCTTCGGCAGCTAGGGCCTGTAAGGCTTCTGCTTCATAACGAACTTCACCCGCCTGGAACTTCCGGAATCCAGTTCCTGCTGGAATTAAGTGTCCGAGGATAACGTTTTCTTTGAGGCCAACAAGTCGATCGATCTTTCCTGATAATGCTGCTTCGGTGAGTACCTTGGTCGTTTCCTGGAAACTCGCTGCCGAGATAAAGCTTGAGCTTTGTACCGACGCCTTTGTAATCCCCAATAATTGAGGGTCAGAAGTCGCGGGTTTAGGCTTGGTGCCTTTAGCCGGACTACCACCCTCTGCTTCAACGGCAGTGTTAGCTGTTTCTAAAGCAGTTTTCGGAATGACTTCGCCAACTTGGAAGTTAGTGTCACCAGCGTCCTTAATCTTCAAGCACTTGGCTAAATCTTCGTTTGCTTGTCGCACTTCGATCTTGTCCATCACCATGCCGGTCAACAATGTTGTGTCGCCAGAGGTTCGGATTTGAACTTTTCGTAGCATGCGAGCGATGATGATTTCAATGTGCTTGTCATTGATTTCCACTCGTTGACTTCGATAGACCTGTTGGACTTCGCGAGTTAAATAACGCTGGACTTCCTCTTCACCACTAACACGTAAGATGTCGTGTGGTTCCAGGGGACCGTCGACGAGCTCTTTACCCGCTTGGACGACGTCGCCGGAGTGAACCAAGAAACGTTTACCCGGTGGTACCAAGTGTTCGAATTCCATTTCACTTTCTTCGTTGCGAATTAGAATCTGTCGTTTACCACGTTTCTTTTCACCCGTGATTTCGACGACACCGTCGATTTCAGCAATCACAGCGGGATCCTTTGGCTTCCGAGCTTCAAAGATTTCGGTAATTCGCGGCAAGCCCCCAGTAATATCACTAACACCAGATGCTTCACGTGGAGTTTTAGCAATCACCGAACCAGCTTTGACTTTTTCGCCTTCGTCCACTTCGATGTGGGCACCTTCCGGTAAGTAATAAACATCCTGAGGTTTGCCATCGGAGTCTTCCAAGATAATTTGCGGATGGAGTTCACCTTTGTGGTCAGTGATCATACGCCGCATGCTACCGCCGGCATCTTTTTCGAGCCGTAGAGTTTCACCATCGACGATGTCGTCGTAGCGTGCGATACCGGAAACTTCGGCGAGAATCGGAATACTGTGTGGATCCCATTCACAAAGGATGGTTCCGGCTTTGATCTCGTCATTTTCGTTGACGCGAAGTAAAGCACCAGTAGGCACAGTGTGCGATTCGAGCTCACGGCCTTTGAGGTCCAAAATAGCGATTTCACCATTACGGGTAAGTACGATATTGTCACCATTGACATTGGTAACATTTCGAATATGAACGAACTTAACGATACCGCCGGTTTGTGATTTCGTATCAGATTCTTCAATACTTGTATTCACGGTACCACCGATATGGAAAGTACGCATGGTCAACTGCGTACCCGGTTCACCGATACTTTGAGCAGCGATGATTCCGACTGCCATGCCAATTTCAACTTCTCGTCCGGTAGAAAGATCCATGCCGTAACATTTGCGACAAATACCTAATGGTGCGTCACAGGTCATTGGCGAACGAACTTGGATTTTATCCACACCTAAGTCTTCGATACGCTTTGCCGTTTCAGGAGTAATCATTTCGTTGGCCGCAACGATGACTTCATCCGTAACCAAGTGCGCGATCTGTGTCTGACTGACTCGACCATTAATCGCATCGGCCAAACGCACTTCGACTTTTTCACCACGGTAAATAACACCTTTGGTAATACCTCGAGCGGTTTTGCAATCTTCCAAGGTGACAACGACGTTTTGCGCCACATCGGCTAGTTTACGTGTTAGGTAACCAGAGTCAGCAGTTTTCAGAGCGGTATCAGCCAATCCTTTACGAGCACCATGGGTCGAACTGAAATATTCCAGTACTGATAACCCTTCCCGAAAGTTTGCCTTAATCGGAGTTTCAATGATTTCACCGGTTGGCTTGGCCATCAAACCACGCATCCCAGCGAGTTGGCGAATTTGTTCAATACCACCACGAGCACCAGAGTGAGCCATGAGATACACAGGATTAACATACCCATCACCTCCACGGTAATCTTGTTTCATCCCTTCCATCATCAGCTCGGTAATTTGCTCACGAGTGTGAGTCCAAGTATCTAGCACTTGGTTGTAACGTTCCAGTTCCGTAATCACACCACGCTGATACAACTTGCTATATTTCGCAACTTGCTTTTCAGCTTCACCAATGATGGAGAATTTTTCCTCAGGTGTAATGAGGTCATCCGTAGCAAATGAAAGCCCAGATCGCGTACTGTTTTCGAAACCGAACTGCATCATGTCATCAAGCAAGTCAATGGTTGATCGCCGCCCCAAGGTTTGGTAACAATCGGAAATTACAATGGACAAGTCACCACTTCGAAGTGTGTCGTTATAGTAATCCATGCCTGTGGGCAGCATCGAGTTAAAACAGATGCGGCCATAGGTTGTTTCGATAATTGCACCTGGTTGAGCGTCGCCATCTTCCGTTTTTAGTTTGCAGCCCGCTGGTAAACGCAGTTTGATTTTTGAGTGAGTCTCAATAATCCCTTCGGCGTGAGCATAGTCTGCTTCGGTGGAACTCGAGAAAATCATGCCTTCACCTTTTCGGTTCGGCAATTCCAATGTGCTGTAATAGCAACCCATCACGACATCCTGTGACGGACTCATAATTGGTTTACCGTTGCTGGCTGCAAAGATATTGTTTGTTGACAGCATTAGGGTATGAGCTTCGACTTGAGCTTCAATCGACAATGGCAAGTGAACTGCCATTTGGTCACCGTCAAAGTCAGCGTTAAAACCTTTACAAACTAGTGGATGCAAGTGAATTGCGTTACCTTCGACGAGTATCGGTTCAAAGGCTTGGATTCCCATGCGGTGAAGCGTGGGAGCTCGGTTAAGCATGACTGGGTGATTTTCAATCACGGATTCAAGGATATCCCATACTTCTTCGTCTTTGCGTTCAAGCATTTTCTTGGCGCTCTTAATCGTGTCGGCATGACCGAGCTCTTTCAGACGACGAATAATAAAGGGTTGGAATAATTCGAGCGCAATTTTCTTGGGTAAACCACACTGGTGAATTTTCAGCCGCGGTCCGACCACAATTACACTACGAGCGGAGTAATCAACACGTTTGCCCAGTAGGTTTTCGCGGAAACGCCCTTGCTTACCTTTGATCATATCGGTCAAAGATTTAAGCGGACGATTACTGCTCCCCAAAACCGGACGTTTACAACGATTGTTATCGAACAACGCGTCGACTGACTGTTGCAACATTCGCTTTTCGTTACGAATGATCACTTCGGGAGCGTTTAAATCAACCAATTTACGTAAGCGGTTATTACGGTTGATAATTCGACGATAAAGGTCGTTTAAGTCACTCGTGGCAAAATTACCCGAGTCTAATAGTACCAATGGACGTAAGTCCGGTGGGATCACTGGGATGACATCCAATACCATCCACTCTGGACGGTTGTCGCTATCACGAATGGCTTCAACAATTTGTAGTCGCTTGGCCAAGTCCTTTGTTTTTTGCTTACTCTTGGTGTTTTCCAAGTCTTCGCGTAGCTGAATCGACAACTCGACAAGGTCGAGTTTGTTGAGCAATTGTCGGACAGCGGCGGCACCCATACCAGCTTCAAATGCGTCAGGACCCCACTTTTCACGAGCGTTGCGGTACTCTTCTTCGGTCAACAATTGCTGGAGTTCTAGATCGGTTTCGCCGGGCTCGGTAACAACGTAATCTTGGAAATACACGACTTTTTCCAAGCTGGTCGTCTTCATAGCAAGCAGGTTACCTAATCGACTAGGCATCGCCTTAAAGAACCAGATATGAACAACGGGCGCCGCGAGTTCGATATGGCCCATGCGTTTTCGTCGAACACGCGAGTGGGTGACCTTGACGCCACAGCGATCACAGATCATGCCCTTATATTTCATGCCGCGATATTTACCACAAGCACATTCCCAGTCCTTTTCAGGGCCAAAAATACGTTCGCAAAACAAACCGTCCTTTTCTGGGCGATAGGTTCGGTAGTTGATGGTCTCTGGTTTTTTGACTTCACCAAATGACCAACTCCGGATGTCATGGGGTCGCGCCAACGATATTTTCACCGAGGCGTAATCATTAATCCTGTCGTATGAGTTTTGACCAACTGTCATGGTTCCGTGCTCCTTTGGGATCACTATGCTAATTGCAAATTAGAAATTGTGTTTTATTGTTGTAAATTTAATACTCGAGTATTTGGGAGGCGCTAAGTTGATTAGTTCCGCCGTTTTTCAAGTTCCATGTTCAAGGCAAGACCGCGAATTTCGTTGGTCAATACGTCGAAACTAGCGGGCGTACCAGCTTCTAGAGTGTTTTCACCCTTGACCATCGCTTCATAAATCTTTGTACGACCTTCAACGTCATCACTCTTAACGGTTAATAGCTCCTGCAGAATATAGGCAGCCCCGTAGGCTTCCAGAGCCCAGACTTCCATTTCTCCAAAACGCTGTCCACCAAAGCGGGCTTTACCACCAAGTGGTTGTTGAGTAATCAATGAATAAGGTCCGGTGCTTCGAGCGTGAACCTTTTCATCTACTAGGTGATGCAGTTTGAGCATGTAAATGTAGCCAACTGTTACTTCTTGCTCAAACTGCGTACCGGTGCGACCGTCAAACAGTATTGATTTACCATGGCTAGGTAATCCAGCTTCTGCCAATACTTCGTTGATATCCTCTTCCGTTGCTCCGTCAAATACTGGAGTAATGGCTTGGAAACCAAGCTTAGAGCCAGCCCATCCTAAGTGAGTTTCTAGAATTTGCCCAACATTCATACGACTGGGCACACCAAGTGGATTCAACATGATTTGAATCGGTGTTCCGTCTTCTAGGTATGGCATGTCTTCGACAGGCATGATTTTGGAAATAACACCTTTGTTACCGTGGCGGCCAGCCATCTTATCACCAACGGAAATGGTCCGTTTGGTAGCAATGTAGATTTTGACCATCTGTAAAACGCCACTGCGAAGCTCGTCGCCTCGTTTCATACTGTTGAGCGTGCGGTCACGCTGGTCAATCGCAGTCTGCAGTGCATCACAATGGGAAGCGTAGATTTTATTGATGGACTTAATGCCATCGTCACTACGCATGCCGCTGGTAACTGAGTTGACGAGGAAAGCTTCGGCAATTTCTGCTAAGAATTTAATGTCATCGTTGACGGAGTAAGGATTTCCGTCTTCGTCGGAAAGTTTACGACCGAGTGCTGCCTCCATTTCCGTGATCATGTCTTTAAATAGACCGACGACAATCGTGTTTCCATTGAGTTCCGCAGCCTTTAAATCTTTTTCGAATACCTTGCGTTCAAAGTCGGACAAGCTCATGCGGCGCGAGAATTTCTCAGTGTTAATAACAATTCCTTCAATTCCGGATGGAGCTGTTAGTGAGTCATTTTTGACGTCTTCACCTGCTCGACCAAAAATGGCGTGCAATAGCTTTTCTTCCGGAGTCAATTCAGTTTTGCTCTTTGGCGATACCTTACCAACGAGAATATCGCCGGGGCTCACGTAGGTTCCTACTTGAACAATACCGCTGTCATCCAATGCAGCGAGCATTTTGTCGCTGACGTTAGGAATATCACGAGTGAATTCTTCTCGGCCCAGCTTGGTCTCACGAATTTCAACATCAAATTCTTCGATATGAATGGATGTATATGCATCGATCTTAACCAGCTCTTCACTGATGATGATAGCATCTTCATAGTTGAATCCGTCGAAGGACATGAAGCCAACAAGCACGTTGCGACCCAAGGCGAGTTCACCTAAGCGAGTAGCTGCACCATCGGCGATGATCTGTCCCGCTTCAACTTGGTCGCCTAGATTGACGATCGGTTTTTGGTTGTTACAAGTTCGTTCATTGAGACCAACATATTTTTGTAACGGGTAAACAGTATTGCCAATGGTGATTTTCAAAGCATCACATTGGGTGACCTTACCGGCACGTTTGCTGCGAACAACCATGCTGGTGTTCTGAGCAATCGTACGCTCCATGCCCGTACCGACAATCGGTGGTTCGGCTTCTAGCAATGGAACTGCTTGCCGCTGCATATTGGACCCCATCAAAGCACGGTTTGCATCGTCGTGCTCTAGGAATGGAATCAAGGCAGCGGAAACACCAATCATTTGAGTTGGAGCAACGTCCATGAATGAAATCTTGTCTGGCGTAACCATCTCAAAGTCACCACGACGGCGAGCAATCAAGTTTGGTCCAACGATCTGGTTGTTTTTTACTTCAACGTCAGCCGGCGCAACGTATGCGTCCGCTTCTTCGTCCGCTCGTAGATATCGAACTTCATCGGTTAACTTGCCGTTAGTGATCGTGCGGTACGGTGTGACTAAAAATCCATAGTCATCGACCGTCGCGTAGATGGCTAGGCTGGAAATCAGACCAATGTTAGTACCTTCAGGAGTTTCGATTGGGCAAATTCGACCATAGTGAGAAATGTGAACGTCGCGAACTTCAAAACCAGCTCGCTTTCGATTCAAACCACCAGGACCCAATGCCGATAATCGCCGCTCGTGTGTCAACTGACTAAGCGGATTGGTTTGGTCAACAACCTGTGACAGTTCACCACGACCAAAGAAATATTCAATGGCAGCTGAGATACTTTTGGGGTTGATCAAATTTCGAGGAGTCATGTCCTCTTGATCCTTGAGATTCATGCGATCCTGAACCGTACGACGTAACTTAAGGAATCCTTTTCGCAATTCGTCTGCTGCTAGTTCACTGATCGTTCGTAAACGCCGGTTGGCTAGATTGTCGATGTCGTCAACTTGCGCTTCCTCCGATTGAACCGCGAGTTTAAGAATGTAGGAAACGGATTCAATGAGGTCCTCAGGGCGCAGCGTCATTTCCGTTTCTGGCACGTTGAGCTTCAACTTGCGATTGATACGGAAGCGACCAACGCGACCTAAACGGTAACGGTTCGAATCAAAGAATTTCTCTTGAAACAAGGTCCGCGCTTTTTCAAGATTAGGAGGATTACCCGGACGCAATCGCTGGTAGATTCGCAAGACAGCTTCTTCGTGACTACCTGTGGTGTCGTCATTGAGGCTGTTTACAATCAGCGGCGTGCCAGGAGCATCCATGACTTCGATTTTGGATAGTCCCGAAGTACAGATTAGTTCCGCAGCGGTACGTGTGATCAGCTGCCCTGCTTCGAGAATGATCTCACCAGCGTGCTCACTCTTGGCAGGATACACAATGTCGTCGACGGCAATCTTGTCTAAAATTTTTCCGACACTACGACCATCTTTGACGGATTCAACAACTGTTTCATAAAAACAGCGCAGCAAGTCGGCGTCGCGGCTGTATTCAGGAGCCATAGCTCGCAATAGTGTCATCGCCGAGAATTTACCGCTTTGGTCAATGCGAACGCTGAGGATGTCTTTTTTGGTGGCGTTGATTTCAATCCAACTACCACGCTCAGGAATGACTCGGCAACTCGGCAACTTGCGATCACTCGTGCCTTCCGTCGCCATCACAAAGTCTACACCAGGCGAACGGTGAAGTTGGCTGACTACTACGCGTTCCGCTCCGTTGATGATGAATTCACCACCACCGAGCATCACGGGTAAATCGCCAAGATATACATCTTCTTCAACAGGTTCATCTTTGTTTAATCGCATCCATACCCGAAGCGGACGGCCGTAGGTCAAACGCAACTGACGACATTCATCAGGTGTGTAACGAGGCTTACCCAATTCGTAACGGATATATTCCATGTTGATTTGCTTGTCAAAGCTCTCAATTGGGAAGATTTCCTGCAGGACTGCTTCCAAACCTACTTGCTTACGCTTTTCAGGATCGATGTCGGCCTGTTGGAATTTGCCGTAATGATCCGTCTGGATCGCAGTTAAATCTGGAATGGCGGGATAGTCACGACCGCTTCCAAAACGACGTATACTTGCAGGGCTTAAGCGTCGTATAGCTGGCGTTGGCATGTTGTTGCTCCGATGGTAATAACGTTATAAAGGCCTGGTGTTTAATAACACTAGGCGGCGATGACGAAAGGGTAATTGGGTGGAAATTGATTAGGTAAAACAGATGCGGTGACAGCAATGCAGTTCAAACTGCCGCGGTTGTCACTGTTGGTACACTTGAGAAAACCAATGATAAAATTCATGGCTAACGTAGGAAGGGGAAATGCAATGAGGTGGAATCGAGCTAGAAAATCATTGTTTGCACAATTATGGATTTGCTTGCTGCTAAATTGACCTAAGCGCGCACGCTCTGCGCAACGCCTGCAGTGGTTCTTCTTTCGACTTGTGATCTTATTAAAATAATCACGCTCGAAACGGAACTGGGTCAAACGATCACCTTTCATTGTCCCCTAGCTAATTGTTCAAGCTAGGTCTGGTAACCCTATCTGGGGTTTCCTACGAAAACGAGTACAGGAAATCAACAGTGCACATTGAATGTTGTGATGCCAGTTGTATTAAACGTCGGCTCACATCTTTTTTGTGCGATTGGAGAAACACTAAAGTAGTGTACCTTCTCCAACTGTAAAAAATCCACTTAAAATGTCGAAAATCAAAGGGGCGAACTCCGGTTCTGTTTAGAACTAGTGCATCACCCTACGCCTGGAATGAGCATTTAACGTGTCCGTTGTCGTACAAATACGTATATTTGGTTGACTGTGTTCGCGTTAAATACACAGCAGGTGTTGAATTGAAGAATTACTTCAATTCAACAGCACCGCCAGCTTCTTCCAGTTTGCCTTTAATTTCTTCGGCTTCTGCCTTGTCAACACCTTCTTTGATGGTGGCAGGCACGGCTTCGACAAGTTTCTTCGAGTCCATCAGGCTTTGGCCAGTGATGTTCTTGACTTCCTTGACGACATTAAGTTTCTTTTCACCGAAACTAGTTAGTACTACATCAAATTCGGTCTGCTCTGCAGCTTCACCGGCATCGCCAGCTCCACCACCAGCGGCCATGATCACTCCACCACCAGCGGCGGCTTCGATACCATGTTCGTCTTTGAGGTAATCGCTAAGTTCTTTAGCTTGTTTCAGTGTTAATT
>Ga0208879_1001653_pt1 | contig 20636 bp, 17 predicted proteins | sample Knorr_S15_td_Bot_FD_185605 | JGI IMG/M metagenome (GOLD analysis project Ga0208879, IMG submission 185605) | Marine microbial communities from Southern Atlantic Ocean transect - Knorr_S15_td_Bottom_ad_5009_LV_A (SPAdes) (version 2) | ecosystem: Environmental > Aquatic > Marine > Oceanic | place... | reverse complement strand
ATCAATGTGTGTGTCCATCTCTGAAATGCGTCTTAATTCAGTAAAACCACTTTTGCATTGCTGACAACGGTATTCATAGAGTGGCATATTTTCCATTATAAAATGTGATATTTCGGTGCTTAGTCTAACATATTTTAATTCTATATTTCAATCAATTTTAGCCGTTAGCAAGCAGGAATATACAATTAGATGATGATTCTGAAAAAGTCCTTAAACCGTGTCATTGCTAACGTAGTGAGAAATCTTGTTTAAGCGACTACACTAATATCATTAAGATTTTACCCTATGCTTAAAATCACAAATAGAGAATTTCATATTTTTTTGACTGCATCAATTATTACAATCATCATCATTCAAATCTGCCAAAGTTAAAAAGCGGCTGACAAAGAATCTAATAAAAATTCATCAGCTCTAGCGTTCATGCAAAATTTTAACTTGTATTTTTAGCCTGGACAAGCATAATGTTTTACGTTTCTAAAATTACAAACTTGAGTATTTCAAAACTTTTTTAAACAATAACCGCACTTTTATTGAGAACAATTTATGATACCTTTTAGAGTATTTATTACAGTTACAATTTCACTGCTATTATTAACACTTACAGGTTATGCTCAGGAGTCCTCATCCGCCGACAAGAGCCAAACTAAGGATGCCCCTTCTAAGATAGAGCGCAACTTCCACAAGGTGCCTGTTGGCAAAGACAAAAAGATTTTTCACGAAGCAGTAACAGGCCATATAGTCAGCAATAAAGGAATTCAGGATTTTTATGCTGTTCCTGCAGTTGAAACACAGTGGTTGGATACAATTTTAAATTCAGAAATAAAGTGGCACGAGGAGTTGCAGAAATTGGAACAAGATTTCCGTAAAGCGTTTCAGCGGCGTGCCGACCTAAAGTCTGGACAAAACGATCGGGCTCTACGCATTGAAAACTACACACGAAATATCTCCTATCTTGAAAATAATATTTCGGAAATACGAAGACAAATTGTACAGATCAATGTCGATCAACAAGTATTTATCAACAGTCTTCGACACACAGCCATCACAACTTTGGTTGCCATCAAAACACTTTATACAACAGATTTATTGAGCATCAAGGATAATCTTGATGTGCTGAACAGCTCCATTTTTAGAAGCATGGAGGAACCTGTACTCGGGCACATTACGGCAACTTACAGCAAAAGCATGAATGTCCCCTTCCAGTCAGGACACATTCGAGTTACCTACATGTATCCGGAAAATATCACTCACTTTGATTCCGAGGCAAACGAACGTGTTTACCTGTTTTTACGTGTTGAAGCTTATCCTTTTTCAACAGGAGTTTCTAACGAAGGAATAGTTGATTCTAGAGGTGTGTCTGTACAAATACTTTCAAACAATGATCAGATTCAATCTTACCTCAAAACAAATAATGTTGGAGATAAACGATTGCAGGACTGGCTGGTAAAAGAATACAATTATCAAAAACTAAGCAACAATCATCTGTTAGACGCTATCAAGGGAAAATTAACTGATTTCAATATGTTCAGGGATGGCTTGAAACAGAGTATTGGTGAACTGCACTCAAAGGCACAAAAGCTTGAAACAAAAAGAGATTCTCTAATCGGCAGTGGCGATGAGGGGCTAATTGAAGCAGAATATAAACGTACCAAAGCCCTTTATCATCAGTACTACACAAATCGACAGGTACTTACTCATGAAAAGTACACCCTTGAAAACGATGTCATGTACAGTCTCTTTCATATCGAAGGTGAATCAAATAAAAATAACGGCAACCAAGCTCAAAAACAAATGGTGGATTCAAATGTTGCCGCAAATATTCCAATTAGCGGCAGACCATTGAAAGATATTTTTGCCGATATACTGATTACCGCAAATCAAAAAAGGAAACTCAATTTGCAGAATTACCGTGAAAGAATTTACCGTGCAAATGAAGAGCAGACACAACTCATACAGGGCGAATTAGAATGGGATATTGAAAGTGAAGAGTTCAGTATTTTGAAACTTACACGCGGAAATGTCGGTTCAAGGAGTCATTTTGTCCTGCATCTTGCCAAGCGTGCAAATTTACGTTCTAAGCCGGGATTTCCCGCGCCAAAAAGTGGAGTCTGTAAATTCGCGATCTTCTTTGACCGTGGAAAAAGTACTTTGCGGCAATCCGCAAAAAAAGCTTTGAATCAACACATTAAATGCTTGCGCCAATTCCCAAAGCAGATGATCCAAATTACGGGTCATACTGATCCACTCAAACCAAATTATGGCGAAGGTTCTAAATTCAGTAATGTTACTTTAGGTTTAAAACGGGCTGAAACGCTCATGAACTCATTGATCGCGCTGGACTTTAACCCTGGACGTTTCATTGTCGTCAGCAGGGGAGCAAAGGATCCTGTAGCCATTGGGAAGGAAAAGAAAGACTTGGAAAAGAACCGCAGAGTAGAAGTACTTTCAAAACCAAAATTTTAATCTTTTTAATCATCTCAACAGTCACGAGTTTTATTATGTCATCCCAAACGTATACAAGATTTATCGCTTCACTCAAAATGATACGATTTCAGGACTTCTTACGACTGTATCATGCTATGGTAGGAGAGAATATTTTATGAAAAACACATTTATTTATAAGGAAAATTTATGGGATTAGCTGACTTTGGCACCATCGCATTGATGGCGGCATTTGCGCTTTGTGTTTATGGGACTGTGGTTCCGCATTTGGGTGTACGAACTAATAATTGGAATTTGGTGCGCTCAGCGCAAAATGCCAGTATTCTCACATTTTTTTTAGTGGCTCTTGCGTCTGCAATACTAATCCACGCCTTGATTACCAGCGATTTCAGTATAATTTATGTCTGGGAGCATTCCAGTACTGACATGCCTTTGGCCTACAAATTTTCATCATTTTGGGGTGGTATGAATGGCTCATTACTTTTCTGGATTTTAGTACAGAGTTTTTTTGCCATGATAGTTGCGTACCGTTATCAGTACTCAAATCGCGAGATCATTCCTTATGTGATTACCACATTCAACGCAATTTTGGCTTTTTTGCTGCTGTTGCTCATTGGCTGGTCCAACCCTCTGGAGTTGCAAGCAGTTATTCCAAAAGAAGGTCTCGGCTTAAATCCACTCCTGCAAAATCCGGCCATGGCAATTCACCCGCCGTCTTTGTATTTAGGCTTCATAGGTTTTAGCGTTCCTTTTGCCTTTGCAATGGGAGGACTGATACGTGGAAAAATGGACAACGAATGGGTGCTCACGACACGCCGATGGACATTGATGGCCTGGTATTTCTTGTCAGCAGGACTCATTTTAGGTGGACAATGGGCCTACGAAGAATTGGGATGGGGCGGTTTTTGGGCCTGGGATCCAGTAGAAAACGCAGCGCTGATGCCCTGGCTGACCGGAACTGCCTTTTTGCATTCAGTCATGATTCAGGAAAAACGCAATATGCTCAGAATATGGAACGTTGTGCTCATAATAATAACTTATGGTCTGACTATTCTGGGGACGTTTCTTACTCGGTCTGGTGTCATCAATTCAGTTCATTCTTTTACGCAATCTGAAATAGGCCCTATGTTCTTGATATATTTATCTCTGGTTTTGATTATAGCTTTTGCTCTGCTATTCAAACGTATTCAAATGTTAGAATCTGAATACAAGATTGAATCGGTGCTTTGTAGAGAGAATGTTTTTTTGGCACAAAATGTTTTGCTGGTAGGAATAGCATTTACTGTTTTACTTGGTACAACATTTCCTTTACTTTCAGAAGCTGTACGTGGAGCAAAGCTTTCAATTCAAGCACCATTCTTTAATACAATTACGGCACCAATGGGTTATGCTTTATTATTGCTGATGGGAGTAGGAATGCTGATTCCCTGGCGAAAATCTAGTTGGGAAGGGTTGAAGGGGGACTTTCAAAATCCGGTAATTTTAGCTACGGCCGGCACAATATTTTTGTCGTGGCTGTTGTATGAAAAAAATTTACAGTGGGGGGTTTATATCACTTTTTGGGCTGCGATATTTGTAACTTCAATTTTTTTGTTTGAACTTGCCAAAACATCGTATATTAAAAGTCGACAAACTGGAACCAATTTCTTGATGGGTGTATTTTATGCCTTTTCCAGCAATCGGCGTCGTTACGGAGGATTCCTGATTCATTTTGGTGCAGTTCTGATGTTTTTGGGCTTTGCCGGAACCTTTTTTAGCCTGGAGCGTGATGTCACACTTGAACCGGGAAGTTCCAGGCAAATAGGTGATTACCGTTTAGAGTTCCAGAATGTAAGTGAATTTCAGCTTGGCAACGCTAGACATCGTGCGGCTATTATCGAGGTATTTGACAATGAAGGAAATTTTCTGGAAGTAATGAAACCAGCAAAAAGTTTCTATCCAACTCAACCTCAACCACTTACAGAAGTTGCCATTCTTCGCTCTTTCATGGAAGACCTCTATCTCATTTTCTCAAGTGAAACCGGTGGTGAACAAGGTTCTGTTACACTTCGTGTTTACATCAATCCTTTGATAGGTTGGGCCTGGATGGCTTTACCTATCTTTACATTAGGCGTAGGAATCAGCCTGACGTATAGGCCAAAAAGCCTCTTGACGCGAGAGACCATTTTGAAGGAACGTTATATTGCTGCACAGGAAGTTGGATGAGAAATAAATTGACAGACTATGTAACAGGTAATTAATAACTGGAATCATTGATACTCTCATAAGAAAGTATTAATTTATTTTTAGAAACAAAAAAACTTTCACTTATACCAGCAAACAATATATAAGTAAAGATTCTGCCATCTAGTGGAAAGACTAAAATGAAATTTTAGTTGATCAATAACATTTTCCATAAAATTAAGAAGACTGGTTTGTATTTTTTCAAGATAAGTTCAGCAAATCTTATTGTTTTGGTAGTCAAAATAAGTTTTTTATTAATGTTAAATAACTAATATCATTTATATAATATTAATTATTTCATTTTTTTAAAAAATAATGAAAAAAACACTTGACACAAAGTAAGAAATTGCACGACAATCAGCGCAAGATATTTTATAGTTTTTTTACTTTGGTGTTTTGTAATCTTACAAATAGCAAAATTTAGTACTGTTTACTCTTTATTTCTGAAAGGTTATTATATGAACAAATTGGCACAACCAGTCAGTTTGTTATTGTTCTTCTGTCTGGCCGGATGGGTACTGCCTGTCCATGCCTATAAAGAAGTAAATGTTTCCAACGGTGGAACAATTGAAGGCAAAGTTACCTTCACTGGACGTGTCAAAAAACGAACAATAATTCCTACCAAAGATAAATCAGTTTGTGGTGGTATGCGCAAAGTGCCTTTAATTATCGTAGGACCGGACAAAGGTGTTAAGGATAGTATTGTTTATTTAAGGAAAGTCAAAAAGGGTAAGGCCTGGCAAAAACAAGAGACTATACCGGTACTTGATCAGAAGGGATGCCGCTTCGCACCTAATGTTCAGGTCATTCGTAAAGGTAAGTTTGCAATTGTAAATTCTGATCCTGTTCTTCACAACACACATGGTTACTTGTGTAAAAAACTTGGCAAATCATGCAAGCGAACTGCCTTTAACATTGCGTTGCCTAAGCAGAATCAACGGGTAGAGAAAAATATGAAGCGTGCGGGCACGGTTAAAGTTGACTGTGATGCGCACGGTTGGATGCTTGGATGGATGCAGGTGGTTGATAATCCGTACTATGCCATAACCGGCACAGATGGGACGTTTACCATGACTGATGTACCTCCGGGCAAGTATACCCTGGTGGCCTTCCAGGGTTACACAGGAGGGCTTGAGATACCCCTCACAGTTAAGGCTAATGAGCTGGTTAAAGTTATTGCTCAATTAAAAAAGTAACTTTCTCTTGAAAAGAGGAAATTCATTTCTCTTATGGATAGGGAATTCATTCGCAGAAGGAGAGTTTATGAGAAAAGTTCATCCTGATCAATTAGAGATGCACAAAACCTTCGGAAACGGAAAACTGAAACCGGACAAAAATATTAGTATTTCCCGGCGTACGTTTTTGCATAAGTCTATCGTTTCAGGAGGTGTAGTAGGTGCGGCCACATATGGTTGGTGGCCATTAATTAATACCATTGATATTGCTCACGCAGCAGGCAATGTAAACTTTGCTTGGGTATCGGACACTCATCTTTATCCAAAATCCCTGAATACGCGTTTTGTAGATAAAGCGGAGCGTGCCTTTAAAGAAATTGAAGCAATGAAACCGGACTTCATGATCTTTGGAGGAGACCTAGCTCAGAAAGGGGATCCGGTTGAGTTGAGACTTGGTGCACAATTACTGAAAGCAGTGACAGTGCCTAAATACTTTATACCAGGTGAACATGACTGGTATCTGGACATGGGGAAACTTTGGAATAGAGAATTTGGAGAAACTCCTTGGAGTAAAAACATTAATGGTATTCATTTTGTTGGCTTGAATACGGTTGGCCAGGCACCAGATTACTGGAGCGCAAAAAAAATGAGCCCGAAAGAGCGAATGGGACATATGGAAGCCCTTGATGGCTCTGTGGCCGGTCCATGGGCTGGACTGGGACTGAAGCAGCTTAAATGGCTGGATTCAGATCTAGGTACTGTGAAAAAGAACACACCGATCGTGCTCTTTACACATAATCCGTTGTATGAATACTATCCGCCCTGGAACTTCTGGGTTCGTGACTGGCGTGAGGTCCATGAGATTGTCAGGCCATACTCGAATGTGACCAATATTCATGGTCATTCCCACCAGGTGCTGTACAACGAAATAGGAAGTATGCGTTCCATAGGCATGTTGGCTACATCATGGCCATGGCCTTATCCACCTGAAGGTGTTCCGAAACTGACTAAACCTCATGTCCGTGTTGATCCTGGCGATCCGTTCGATGGTGTTGGATGGACCAAACATCGCTGGACGCAACAAAATCGCATGGAGTACGATTATATGATGTGGGACAGGGATGTGTATGCTGATGCCACCTGGGACTCCGGTACAGGCGACAATCCTGGATTGGCACTTAGAGGCAGAGTAGTCGATAAGATGTGGCAGTATGCTAAGTAGTTGATAAGATTTGGTAGTATGAATAAACTCTAATCAACTCAGAATTTTATCGGCGGCATGGCTTGAAATTCCTTCCAGCCGTGACGTGAGTTCGTTAACCATAAAATAGGAGAAGGAGCATGTTAAATATAAAATCCAATAAAGTATGGACCATTGGTGTTGTTGCGTTGTTTGTTGGAGTGATTCTGTTTCTTGTAACAGGCACTGGATCAGCACACAAAAAGCGGCACTCTGCAGCGGACATGAAGGCTTTTGATGATGCCTACATGGAAGTGGTAAAAATGGGTGATGCTTTATTTCATGGTGGTGGACCCCAAAAAGACTTGGGGATTACACTCTCCAAGACAGGAATGGCCTGTGCAATGTGCCATCCATTTGCCTCGGATGTCCATCCCCATCAGTTTCCTAAATTCCAGGAACAAATGAGTGAGGTTGCTGGTCTGCGGGAAATGATAAATTGGTGCATTGAGAAACCCAATGAAGGAGTTAAAATAGGGATTGACAGTGAAGCAATGATTGCCCTGGAGGCCTACATAAATTGGTCTCACAAAGGTACTATATTTGATCCCGGAACACATTAATTTAACTTTTTTAATTCAATGATTCACTGCGGTTGATACAATCCAGTAAGGATTGAGTCGAGCCGCAGTGAATATCTGAGTGGTATCAAAGCTCAATGCAAGCACGTTATTTACTCTTACGTTTATTAATGGCCTGTTCCGGATGTCCCACAGTACTGAGACAAAAGTTGTCTTGCGACGCCTGTCCTTAAAACACCAAATCCAAAAGATATAAAGTAAAAATGGCAGAAAACGTACAAGAACGTCTTGATGCATTAGTCAATCGACCTCTGGTTCGATTATGGCTGTTGTGGGGACTATTCTGGTTGATGTTCGCTCCGACAATTGGAGTGATGATCTCTACCTTCTTCAACTATCCCGATTACTTGGGAACCAGTTTGGAACTGCAGTTCGGGCGGCTGCGTCCGATGCATGTTAACGGAGTCATCTTTGGAGCTTTTTCGACTCTGTTTATGGGACTCTGCTATTACATCGTACCCCGGCTGACCGGAGTGCGGGTTTGGCAGGAGAAACTGGGGATTTGGCTGGCTTGGGTCTGGAATATCGGGCTTGCTCTGGGCATGCTCTCCTTGGCACTCGGCTACAACCAGGGACTGGAAGCAGGTGAACTTCCGCTGTTTGCAGACTTGATTTTTCTTTTCGCTATTACTTTTGCCACTATACAGTTCATCGTTACAATTGCCAAACGCACTGAACCTCAACTTTATGTCAGTCTCTGGTATCTCGTTGCTGCATTTGTCTGGACTGTGATTAACCTTATCATGGGCAGTTTGATACTACCTTACGGCATTTCAGGCATAAACAGCGCTGCTTTCCACGGGCTCTTTATACACTACATCGTTGGTCTGTGGATCACACCAGCTGGTTATGTTATCATATATTATTTCCTGCCGGCAAGTATCAAGAACCCCATTTACAGTCACAAACTTTCTCTAATTGGATTTTGGTCCCTGGCACTCTTCTATCCCTTTGTGGGCATTCATCACTACCTTTATAGTCCCATTGCTGATTGGGCGGAAACGCTTTCGATCATTACATCGATGCTACTGATCATCCCAGTTTGGACGGTGCTACAGAACTTCTTCGGCACAATGATAGGACGCTGGGACACCTTTGGGAGGAATATACCAGCTAAGTTTTTTATCATGGGTTCACTGATGTACTTAATAGGTTGTTTCCAGGGATCACTTGAAGCTTTACGTTCTATACAGGAACCTACGCACTTTACAGATTTTGTTATCTCACACTCTCACCTTACTGTTTTCGGTACATTTGTCGTCTGGGCAATTGGAGGTACAGTGTACGTCTGGCCAAAAATACACGGACAGGAGCTTTGGTCCTTTAAGTTAGCTAATTGGTCCTTCTGGCTCATTACTTGTGGAATCATACTTATGGGACTTGTCTTAACTATGGCTGGTTTGATGCAGGGAACGATGTGGATGACGGGCACTGAGTGGTTGGATTCTTTGGTGGTGATGCGTCCATATTGGATGATCCGGACGATATCCGGGATGAGCATGGATCTGGGAATAACCCTGCTAGTATACAACTTGATGAGAACCGCGTTGGCTGGATATAATAGTAAGTCTTCCGTTGTGTTTTCTGAAATAAAGGTGGCTTAGTGAACTTAAAAACTGTATCACTGTTTGCAGGTATTTTCTTTGCGACCCTTGCTCTCTTTACCCAGGGTCTTCTTCCAATGCTGGAACCACAGTCACGCCAGATAAAGATAACCAAAGTGGTCCGTACGGATATTGGTGAACTGAAATGGATGGAAGGTGACGCTACTGATTATACCGAAACAGAGATGGTAGGTCGTCATGTCTATATCCGTGAAGGTTGCTGGTATTGTCATTCACAATATGTTAGACCTGTGACAGGCGAAACACGTCGCTGGGGTCCAGTTACACAAGCTGGTGAGTATGCTTTTGATATGCCTCACCTGTTTTCTACACGGCGTATAGGCCCTGATTTGTCACGGGTTGGTTTAAAATACAGTGATGAGTGGCACTTGGCTCACTTCTGGGATCCACGTATGTTGGTACCGGATTCAATTATGCCGCGTTACGCTGAATTATTTGAGGGACCATATGAGGACGTGAAGCTGATAGAAGATTCTGAAGGGAATCGTACACTGGACAAGACTGCTGAAACTGGTAAAGTCTTCGATTTTTCTAGTGAGGATAAAATTTTGCTGACACCTAACAAGGATGGCCTGGTCTTTGTGGCTGAACATGGCAAATATCCAGTAATCCACACTCCCAATGAAGAGTTCACCGGTGATACAGTGAGCATAATTGCACAGAGCGAAGAACTTAAGGGCTTAGTTGCTTACGTACAGAAGCTGGGACTTAACCGAGGCAAGTGGCGGGATCTCTTTGAACCGCAACGAATAGAAGCCTCGATGGTCAGTATTCCACGTTCTGAAGAATGGATTGAATACGGCAAAGAAATCTATGCCCGAAGATGCCAAGGCTGCCATGGGGTTGAGGGTGATGGAAACGGGCCTGCGGCAACTTTTATGACCAAGTCCCGACCTCGAAACTTCAATGTGGGGGTTTTCAAGTTCAGGCTGACACCGTCGGGTTCCCTACCACAGGATGGCGATCTCTGGCGGACAGTCACCAGGGGAATACGCGGTACGTCAATGCCCTCGTGGCACATGCTGCCGGACAAGGTACGAATTGCAGTGATCCAGTATATCAAGTTCGAACTGGCGGTGGACCGAAGTGATCCTGATGATCCCTATCGTTACTTTGTCGAGGAGACCGCTGAAGCACCAATTTACATTGGTCAGGCTCCTCCTGCATCTGAGGAGCTTGTAACACATGGAAAAGAGGTTTGGCAAGAGGCCAAATGCTGGGAATGTCATGGTGATTCCGGGAAAGGAAATGGAGAAAAAGCTGCAGGACTGGAAAATGACTTCGGTTTCCCTATCCGTCCGGCAGACTTGACTTCAGGACAGTTTAAGTCCGGACCGTCGGTCAAGGATATTTTCCGTACAGTAACAACTGGTTTGAGTGGTACACCGATGCCATCCTATGGAGATTCATTTTCCGAAGATGAGCGCTGGGCACTGTCCTACTTTGTGTTGTCTCTTTCAGCCTTCACGGATCCGCTGACAGGAGAGCCGTTGGTGATTTCTCCCGAGGACAGGGCTGCCCTCAACGATCCCAACCTTAAGGCACCTTCGTCAAGACTGGCTTACAAACGCCAACCATCACAATTACTTGTTGGAGAGTTTGCAGGGGAAGCATGGGCTGGTAAAAGGGGTATTGAAGTGCTTGAACCAGCAAATAATTAAAAGTTCTTAATAACCTTTAACACTGAGGAAGGAGTATCTATGATTGAAGTTACGATGGTACAATTCATGGTCGCCTTGTTCATGAGTCTGGGCGCTCTGTGCATTTTTATCTGGGCTGTGCTGTCAGGTCTCTTCACCGATTTGGAAGAGATCAAGCATCGAGCCTATCGCGCGGAGGTAGACGAATGAGTAAAGAAAAGAATACTACAGAAAATACAAACCCAACAGAACAATCACCAAGCCAAGAAAGTATTCCTTATCACCAGCAGGTTGAGGAATATGGTGGAGGACACATACAGGCTAGACATGGACGGGTTAACAGCTGGTTGCTGGTGGTCTACTTTGGTTTGTTCGTCTGGGCAATATATTATGGTTATACATACTGGGGCGGCCTTGGTCCTGGCCTAGATTACTAACTTAATTAATACAATATAACAAATATCTGGAATAAAAACAGTTCCACAGAGAAAGGAAAACATGACCGGAGTAAAACTGATAATGGGCATAGCAGTTTTGAATCTTATTTTTCTGTTTACAGAACTTTCATTTAACATAATTGGGGTACCCCTGCTTTAAAAGAGGAGAGTAGATGACAACTTCAGAAGAATTGGCTTTTGCTATTTTCTTGATCATGACTGTTGCTTTCTTTGTTTGGGTGGGCTACCTTGTCATTAAGAAATAGGAACCGCTGTCTCACCTGATTTAACACGGGATACATACTACATGATGAAAATCTCCATTTTAATGGTCAGCCATAAAATTGAATATTCATCCCTAAAATGTTGCAATTCAGATTGATTAGAATTATAAATGAGGTGAAAATCGATTTATAATATTTTTGTACTAAAATACATTACAATCTGTTACCTCCCCTTCTCAGCAACAATGTCCCACTACATTTTAATATTTGTTGCCGGTATAGCTGGTAGTTTTCACTGCATTGGAATGTGTGGTGGATTTGCCTGTGCGTTGGGAAGCAGTCCAGCAGGACGAATGTCAACAGTGTTACGGCACCTGCTATACAACACCGGTAGGATCACAACATATGCATTCATGGGAGGACTTGTCGGAATGGCAGGTCAGACTCTTTTCGGTTCAATAGAAAAAACACCACTGGGTGCAGGTCAAGATCACATGAACTTAGAACAGTTTGGGCCTCTCCTGCCTGAATCGCTAAGCACAGGACAGCGCTTCTTGGCAGTCTTCGCCGGTCTGCTGATGGTGGTCATGGCACTTCAATTGTTTGGATATTTACAACGTCTTCATAGTTTCACTGTAAGCTTGGGTGGTACCACTTTAGTGGTTACACTGCGCAATCTTCTTAATTCTTCCAGTTACTCTGCACCGTTGGCCTTTGGGGTCTTCAATGGTTTTCTTCCCTGTCCCCTGGTTTACGCCTTCGCCGCACAAGCCGCAGCCAGCGCCGACAGTCTCACAGGGATGATGACGATGGTGGCCTTTGGGCTGGGCACCTTTCCCGCCATGCTCCTGATGGGAGGAGTAGGTCAATGGCTCCATCCGCGTTGGAGAAAACATGGTGTTCGAATAGCTGGAGGATTCATTTTAATACTGGGACTGATCACTATTGCCCGAGGAATATATCCTTTTACTGGACACGGAGGGATAATAGGATGATCAATAAAGAAGAAAATTTTTGCAGTCACTGCCTGTTACCACTCGGTTCACGACCTACTCTACGTACAGTAAATGGTGAAAAACATGCCTTTTGCTGCTATGGTTGCTGCCTTGCTTTTCAGGTACGTCATGGAAGTAATGAGGAGCCGGATGCTGCATGGTTGTTGATTCGTCTTGGGGTAGGATGTTTTCTCACCATGAACATTATGTTGTTCAGCCTCTTGCTATATTCGGATACCTTTGAGTTTGCGGATAGTGAACTACTTCCAAAGGTTCACTGGCTGCTGGGAATTCTGGCTACTCCGGTATTGCTGATTTTGGGTGGACCGTTTTTCCATGAGAGTTGGAAAGGACTTATTCAAGGCCGTTTGACTTCTTCAGCACTGATTTCCCTTGGTGCCGGAGCAGCCTATTGTTATTCAGTGTTGATGCTCTTCACTGGAGGTAATCATATCTATTTTGATACAGCAACCATGGTGTTGGTCATATTTACGTTTGGACGTTATCTGGAAGCCTCTGGCCGTGCCAAGGCTGTACGTAACCTCGCTCCGCTCTTGGAGGCAGAAGGGCAATGGGCAACTGTGATTTTAGAAGGGCAGGAGAGACGTCGTTCCGTTCGCGAAGTTGAAGTCGGCATGACGGTGCGGGTACGTCCTGGGGAGCGGATTCCTGTGGACGGTATACTGCTGGAAGGCAGTTCCTCTGTCGATGAGAGCCTCCTCACAGGAGAAAGCCGTCCAGTGTTAAAGACTGAGGGATCAGACATTTTGGCGGGAAGCATCAATCACGAAGGATCATTGTTAATCAGATGCAGTGCAGCAGGCTCTGCAACCCTGTGGGGGCGCCTCTGCCAGTCGGTCCGTGATACCCTGTCACAGCCAGGTTCCACACAGAGAATGTCAGATCAGGTAGCCACCGGTTTCGTACCGGTAGTGTTGGGTATCGCAATTATGACCGTTATTTATTGGCGGGGACAGGTTCCATTTGATCAGGCCCTGCTGAATGGTATGGCAGTTTTGGTGGTAGCCTGTCCATGTGCCCTGGGGTTGGCTGCGCCTCTGGCTACTGCATTAGGTTTTGATCAATTCATGAGGCGAGGTTGCCTTGTTCGAGGTGGGGAAGTTCAGGAAAATCTGGCCCGGATTAAGGGGATTGCCTTTGACAAAACAGGAACACTTACAGAGGGAGCCACACGCCTCGTACGCATTGAATTTGGAGATTCTTCGCATGATGAGGTGTTGCAGCGTGCTGCCGGACTAGAACAGCACTCGGAACATGCTTTGGCACATGGGATCATCTCGGCAGCCAGGGAACGCAATCTGCGGTTGACTAACCCGGAACGTGTTCAGGCTTTTCCAGGTAGTGGTATTTTGGGCTATGTTGAAGGAGATTTGGTAGCTGTTGGCCGAGGGGAATGGATACGTGAACAGGGCCTAAATTTACCTTCAACCTTGTCAGAACGTCTTCTTAGTTATGAAAATTCAGGACAGACTGCGGTCTGTGTCGGATGGTCCGGAAAAGTTAATGGCCTATTGCTGCTCGATGATCTGCTGCTTCCAGAGGCTAGAGCGACAGTGCAGGCGTTGCGTTCTTTGAAATTGCAAACACTGATGCTAACCGGAGATCTTCCTGCAGTGGCACAACGAATTGCTGAGTCTGCAGGAATAGAAGAATGGCAAGCCGGCTTTTCCCCAGGGGAAAAAAGTAATTTCCTTGCCCAATGGAGTAAGCGTAATGGTTGTGTAGCCATGGTAGGTGACGGTCTTAACGATGGCCCGGTGTTGGCCAGTGCTGAGGTTGGGATCGCAGTGGGTACCGCAACTGATTTGGCCCGGGAAACCGCTGATCTTGTCTTGCCCAAAGGAGGGCTGGCCCTGTTGCCTTGGGTGATTACACTGGCTCGCGCTGTTCGCAGAACGATCCTGACGAATTTACTATGGGCCTTCGGCTACAATCTTGTGGCAATCACCTTGGCAGCCTTTGGTCTGCTTCAGCCAATCCTGGCCGCAGGATTAATGGCCGGTTCTAGCCTGCTGGTAGTATTAAATTCGCTGCGTCTGGAAAAATTTCAGGACTCTACGGTTGACTACTCAACCGTTCAGGACAGAAGTCCAATTCTACAAAGTTCAATGTGAAAAATACAGTTTGTTAATATATTCCTAATTTCAACACACATACTTTTGAAATAATGTGGTATTATTACCATTATCTAATGTTGTACAAGTTTTAACTTTAGAATTGATGCAAAAATGAATGATAAACAGGCAAGCTACAGGTTGACACGCCGCAGTGCGCTATGGTCTGCGGTAGCACTGATTTTTGCGGTAACTGGCCTCTTACGCTTTCAGGCCTGGGCATCCCCGGAAGTCGAGAAGGCACTAGAGGGCTTGATTGGCAGCAAAAGACCGGAAGTTTCGCCACTTCTCAAGCTTCACCTGCCTGAGTATGCCTTCGATGGCAGCCGTGTCCCCTTTTCCGTAGAGGTAGAATCTCCGATGACAGAATCTGACTATGTCAGGCAGGTACATGTTCTGTCAGAACGGAATCCTTTCCCTCGGATTGCCACCTTCCATTTCACCCCGCGTAGTGGTAGGGCATTTGCCAGAACACGCATCCGATTGGCCATGAGTCAGAATGTGATTGTCGTGGCAGAATTGAGTGATGGAAGTGTGTTGACCAACAGCAAATGGATAGAAGTAACTCTCAACGGCTGTAAAGAAGATTAAACAGAAAGCGGGAATACGACAATGGTGACACCGACAATACGAGTAAAATCTCCCACTGAAGCCAAACGTGGTTCACTAGTCGAGATAATGACACTTATTTCACACCCCATGGACACCGGGCTCAGGAAGGATAAGGAGGGCAAGGTAATTCCACGCAATATAATTAATAAATTCCTTTGTGTATACAATGATGAGCTGGTATTCAAGGCGGAACTGCATGAGGCCATTTCGGCTAACCCCCTAATTCAGTTTAATTTTGTCGCGGAACAAAGCGGTACATTGGAATTAATCTGGCACGAAGATGGAGGTCAAGTTTATACCACAACACGTGAACTCAGAGTTCTTTGAAAGAACAATTTGAAATGAAAAAAATAACGCGGCGGAAATTCAACAAAATCATGGGTACTTTTGGCGCGGTTACCGCCTTGGGAAATTTTGGCAGAGGGCCCACTCTGCTTTTGGCTGCTGAGAGACATGTCGTCGTCATAGGTGGTGGTTTTGGCGGTGCCACGGCAGCAAAGTATTTGCGCCTGATGGACCCCAATCTCAAAGTGACACTGGTTGAGCCCAAACGCAGCTACTTTACTTGTCCTTTCAGCAATCAGGTGCTGGGTGGAATGAAGACAATGGAAGAATTGACATATAGCTATAAAATACTACAACGCAAGTATGGAGTCAATGTGGTTCATGTTGCTGCCGCTAGAATAAATGCCGTGTCTAAAACAGTTGTTCTGCAAGATGGAAAAAGCTTAACTTACGACCGAGTCATTGTGGCACCTGGGATAGATATGCGTTTTGATCAGATTGAGAACTACAAACCTGAAGACACAGATTTCATACCGCATGCCTGGAAGGGTCGTTCCGCCACTCTCCGTCTGCTCCAACAACTTGAATCCATGCCAAATGGTGGAATGGTATTAATCTGTCCCCCTGCCCTTCCCTACCGCTGTCCTCCGGCACCTTATGAACGTGCCAGTTTAGTTGCCCATTACTTGAGTCAGCATAAACCACGTTCTAAAATCCTAATTCTTGATGCCAAAGAACAGTTCCCCAAACAGGCACTTTTTTCTGCAGGATGGAAGAGTCTGTATGGGCGGATGATAGAGTGGTTTAACGGCTCTGCCGGTGGGCTGATTTTGCGGGCTGACGCAAAAAATATGACCGTTGAGACAGAGTTCGGCATAGAAAAAGGTGATGTGATTAATTTAATTCCTGCACAGTGGGCAGGTTGTATTGCTCGAGCTTCCGGATTATCTGACGAGTCGGGATGGTGTCCGGTGGATCAACTCACTTTTGAATCAACTCTGCTGCCTGGGATTCATGTAATAGGGGATGCCGCCATCGCTGGAGTTATGCCCAAATCCGGATTTTCGGCCAACAACCAGGCAAAAGTAACAGCAGCAGCAGTCATTGCACTGCTTAAGGAAAAAGAACCTACATCTTACCCTATTTCCAATACCTGCTACAGTTTTCTAGCTCCAGACTATGCAATTTATGTAACAGCTGAATATCAACTGTCCGGAAGAGAGTTAGTCAAAATTAAGGGTTCCGGGGGTGTCAGTCCACTGAATGTTGATCTGTCAGTGCGTCACTCCGAAGCTGTTTCTGCCCAGAGATGGTACGACCGTATAACACAGGATATGTTTGGATAATAAGTTCTGACGACCTCATATCCTTAACTAAACTGATAATCAAACAGTGAGCAATTAATAATTCCTTTTAACAGCGCAATTCATCCCTTCAGTAAATAGGGCGCTTTTACAAAAAATAGGGCAAAATGCAATATTTTATTGATCGCTTAAGTTATCAAAATAAATATAATTTACTGTTGTTTATAAAATCAATTGTTCAACTTGACACATCCAATCTGAAGTTTAAATTACACACAATATCAGCAGTTAAATTTAGCATGTTAATCAAAAGGTTTTTATGTTTCTGCATTTTATTTTTATGTTTTATGGACGCATCAGGAAATTCTTTAGAATTAACACTTGCAGAATATGCAGAAAGACCATTTGGTAACGTAATATTTCTTCGCCATGCTTTAGCTCCGGGATTTGATGCTAATGGGGAACCTGATAAATTTGAAATTGATGATTGCTCAACTCAACGTAACCTGAGTGCAATCGGGAGGAAACAAGCAGCAAACATAGGTGAAAAATTTTTTGAAAAAAGAATTAGAATCAAAACAATTTATTCAAGCCAATGGTGCCGTTGTCTGGAAACAGCAGAACTTCTCAAACTTGGTGAGGTTATCCCAGAACCATCCTTAAATTCAGGTTTCAAAGGAATATTTAATAAAGAAATCTCACTTATAAAACTAAAAAAAATTTTAAAAACATTAGAAAATGAGAAAGAGATTTTTTTGATGGTTACTCATTATGGTATAATTACAGCCATGACCGGAATTTTTGTAGATAGTGGTGGTGCTGTTGCTTACAATTCAAAAACTAATGAATATAAGAAAATTTTTTTTGAATAAAAAATCCCCGCAGCAAGCTACGGGGTATTTAGGATACTTTTGAGAAAAGCTTGGCAAAACCAAATTTAACTCTCGCCTCAAGAGGCTGGGTATTAGACCCAAAACTGCGCAATAATATGATCAAATATTTTATTGTGTAGCTAGGGTTAATACCCCGCTGCTTGCAGCGTTTTTAAAAAGGTATTACGATAATGCTCATGGGAGAGCTAATTCGTAAAAGTCATAATGTATCACTATTGATGTACCATTTTGTATTTGTGTCCAAATACAGAAGGCTTGTCATCACTGAAGAAGTGGATTCACTTCTCAAAGAAACGTGTATAGAAATATCCAAACGCTATGAACTTCGATTTTTGGTAACCACCATCAATTCTAGTGCAAATTTTCTCCACAACCTTCCTATTTTTTGTAAATATTACAAAATTATGATATGTTTCTGTACCTTATTAATTATTTGATTTTTCGAATCAAAATCTATCTTTTTAGGGACTCAACCATGAAATTAATATAAAAGAAAATGGTGGACTATGAATAGTAAAGAAAAAATTGAATCAAATTCTCTTCAACAAAAAAATATCATTGGAAAGTGGTTGGAGAAAGAGATGTTGGAGATTGCAAAATCTTTACGTACAGAGTTTTATGAATTAGGTGAAGTTTCTACTGAGACCAAAAAAAGATTGAAAGAAGTTTTGGAAGACAAAAACAAAAGGGAGAAGTTTGCAGAAGTTCTCTCTAAAGAAGCAGAAGAAGAGTCGTTTGATGAATTTATGATTAACTTGATTTCAGAAAAAAATAGCGATAATTAGAAGGTAGTAACCACAAGAATTGGTGGACGATTCTCATCTTGAATTTAAATAACTGTTTCTAAATGAGAATAATCTTTTTAATCTCAAGCACAACATTCTAAATACTTTAAATTGAGAGCATCAAAGTTTTTTGCCGTTCAAAAATAATTCAGGAACTCTTTAACAAAGTAAGCGGTGAACTTCTGAGGGTGCGCTGAGTGGCCAGCCACGCAACCCCAACGCTTAATGCAGTCACGCCGATAATGCTGGCTAAACTGGTTTGCCAGGTCCATTTCCAGAGATTTTCAAAAAACCACCAGGCAATGCCATAAGACATTATTAAACTAACTGCCACTCCGAACAAGCCGGCAAAGATTCCCAGCACCGCAAATTCAATTTGTATCATCTTCTGGATGTCGGAAAATCTGGCGCCAAGCACTTTAAGCAGATTCAGTTCCCAAAGCCGTCCTTCAACTTCATGACGTGCAATTGAAAAGACTACGACTAATCCTGCCAAAATGGAAAGATAGGCCATTAACCTGAGCGCCAGTACCATTTGATCAGAAATTTTCAAGACTCGCCCCACCATCCGAGTTACATCGATTACGGAAACATTTGGGAAATCCTTTACAATTCTGTTCTGTACACTCAGTCTGCGCGAGGAGTCCAGTCCGCCGATAGAACCTAAAAATGTTCCGGGTGCATCTTCTAAAACTCCGGGTTGGAAAAGAATGAAAAAATTCGGCTGGAAACTGTTCCACTGCACCCGACGAAGGTTGATAACGATTGCTTCAACCACAACTTCCTGCACATTGAAGGTCAATAAATCACCCAGTTTAAAACCCATTCTTTCGGCATAGCGGTTTTCCAAAGAAATTTCCGCTGGTTTTCCGGATTCCCAATTGTAACTCTCCGCCAACCGACGCCCCTCCACAATCTGTTCGGAATCGGAAAGTTTAGTACGATAAGAAAGATTGAGGTTGTGTCTCCGGAAGTGTTGTCGGCTCTGCTGTTCACGAGTAAGGGCGACTTCGTCAATATTAGTTTCAAAGCTCTCTCCATTCACTTTTTCCAGCCGCGCCCGCACCATTGGTGAGAGGTAATTTAAATTTACTTTTTCTGCTACTAATGTTTTCCGGAGCGGTTCCATTTGTTCCGGTTGAATATCAAATAAAAACAGGCTGGGAATACGGAAATCATCTGGTCTTGAAACTTCTTCCTGCAATCCCTGATAAATTTGCGGAATCAAGTTTATCAATAATGTTCCCAATGCCAGTGCCAGAAAACAGGAAATTGCTCCGGAACGGTTTCGCTGTAGATTCCGGAAAGCAAGGCGTTTCATCGTGCTTCCGGAAGACTGACTTAATTTTCCGGCGAGTTCTAAAATGCCCCAGGCTAATGCGCCTAACAACAGAATCGAACTGAGTAGCATCCCCACAAATGCACTCCCCACAATCCAGGAATGGGACTGCCAGACAGACAAACCCCAGGACAAAACCAGTAGCGGGAGGTAACTTAAGACTTGACGCCAAACCGTATCTTTCGCGTCTTGATGTCCAATATTTTCATGAAAAAGCTGAAGCGGTTGTACGGTACGGATTCGAGACAAAACCGGCAGGCAAAAGACCAAACTACCAACCGCGCCCAGGATCAGCGCGAAAAGCAAACTGCTCAGATTTATTTGAGTTTCAAAACCATGTGGTAGAAATTGTTTCAACAGCAAGGGCAAAAGAGGCAAAATCCCTAATGAGATGATAATCGCAATTAGCGCTGCACCTGTTCCCAAAAATACCAGTTGCCACAACACCATTCGATATGTTTGCTGACGGGTGGCACCCAAACTCATCAAAATCGACATTTCACGAAAACGATGTACCAGATAATTACGAAAAAGATAAGCTGCACCTATTCCTGCCAGAAAAACTGCAATCATAGCAACAAGTCCTAAATAATCATTGAGATAGCCCAGCAAACGTCCCAAGTTATTTCCGGCTCTTTTATGAGTCAGGATTCTGATTTTTGAGTCTGATCCGTCAAAATTATTAATTTGATTTTGCAGTT
>Ga0208879_1001649_pt1 | contig 20676 bp, 19 predicted proteins | sample Knorr_S15_td_Bot_FD_185605 | JGI IMG/M metagenome (GOLD analysis project Ga0208879, IMG submission 185605) | Marine microbial communities from Southern Atlantic Ocean transect - Knorr_S15_td_Bottom_ad_5009_LV_A (SPAdes) (version 2) | ecosystem: Environmental > Aquatic > Marine > Oceanic | place... | reverse complement strand
GAACGTTGCAGTCCTGTCTGTTGCGCAAAAAGTTCTACTAATTCTGTAACCTTTCTCTTTCCATTACATGATCTCCAAAAGTCGATAATTGCCTGGTTTACCATAAATCCCTGGTCATGTTCGTTAGCTAGCATCATAGAACCGTCTTCTTGTTTCACCGTTTTGCCTACTCCCTGTGGTAATGCAGATTCATAATCAAGTGGTGCCGGTGTGCTTAGTCCCCCCATATTTTTCATCAAGGACTTTGCTTCATCAGATATTTTATCCATTGACCAAGGAGGATCCCACACAATATCTACATTTACGTTGTTAACCCCATCTACCTTTCTGGTGTATCTTTTTACGTCATCAACCATAGTATCATGGAGCGGACAACCTTTTGTTGTCATGGTCATTTTGATATTAACATCATTTTTTTCAGATATATCAATGCCATAAATCAAGCCCAAATCAACTATTGATATTGGAATCTCAGGATCCATGCATTGTTTTAAAGAGGTCCTCACTTGTTCTTCAGTAACCGCGCCCATTTTTTTTTTGACACATCAAATCAATAAAAACTTTCTATTTTTTAGCTTCGAATAATTTTTTGATAGATTCGTTATATGGTGGTTTTGCTATACCGTTTTCTGTTATAATTCCAGAAATTAGCTCGGGCGGGGTCATATCAAAGGCAGGGTTGATTACATCAATTCCATCAGGTGCAGTTTTTTTATCTCCAATTCCAGTAACTTCGCTTGCTTTTCTTTGTTCTATTATGACGTTCTCAGGCCTACTCTCAAGATCAAACGTTGACAGTGGCGCTGCAACATAAAATGGAATATCATGTTGTTTTGCCACGATTGCTATCTGATATGTTCCAATTTTATTGTAAACATGACCTGTTCGTAAAATTCGATCAGCACCTACAATAATTTTGTTTACCAATCCGTTTGCTATGGTGTAACCTACTGCAGTATCCGGGATTAGACTAACATCAATTCCATCATGTTTTAGCTCAAAGGCAGTAAGCCTTGAACCCTGTTGAACTGGTCTTGTTTCAGTAGCTATTACTTTGATGTTTTTCCCACTTTCTTTTGTGGCACGTATGACACCCAATGCAGTACCATATCCAACAGTAGCTAAGGCACCAGCATTACAATGAGTCATTATAGTATCGTTATTATTAAAGAGTTCAGAGCCATTTTTTCCAATAGACATGTTTGTATGAATGTCGTCTACTGCCATCTGTTTGGCAGCTTCTACAACAGATTTTCTTATTTCATCAACGTTTTCAGCGTTTTTTGCAACTTGCATTATTTTGTCTAAACCCCAAGATAAATTGACAGCAGTAGGTCTTGTTTCAAAGAGAATTTTTTTAGCATTCTCTAAATAAGTGATGAGTTCATCCTTAGCTTTTGCATCACATTGTAATGCAGCTAAAGCCAAACCAAATGCACCAGATACCCCAATTGCTGGTGCGCCTCTAACTACTAGAGTTTTAATTGCATCAGCAACTTGATTGTAATCAGTATAAGTTACAAATTCCAATGAATTTGGCAATTTAGTTTGATCTATCATAATAACAGAATCATCTTTCCATTCTACTGTTTTTAGACTCAATATTCATTTGAAGGATAAGGTGTATATTATTTTTTAAAAAAAGGTTCACGGATAGTAGCAAAAACAAATGCTCCTATAGTACTCTACCGCCAGTGGACGGGTGTGGACAAGCGGGTGAAATCCAAAAGTATTATGATGAGGATGAATTTATACTGTATCAATAAATCTTATGCGTTCCAAGCAAATTATTACTTAAAAAAATAATTATTTCATATTTTTGTTGCATAAATATTTCCAGCAATTCTGTTTGAAAGTCTATTAAGGTCTTGATTTCGAAAAATTGAACACTTGAACCCATTTCTTTTCAAAAGATCCAATAAATCGTCTAGTTTGAATTTTTTATTACGTATTGTATATTCTAATTTTATTCTGTCAATATCTTTTAAATCCTCATCCGTAAGATAGAATTCACATCCTTTGCAATCCATTTTAAGTAAATCAATATGATTAATACCAAATTTTTTTCTAGCAGTTGCTAATTTGTAACCGTCCACTAATTCATATTTAAAATTATTACCTTGATTATTAGAAACAAAAGATGCGCCTGTCGAACCATATTCATCATTATCATTGGATACATAAAATTTCAATTGTTCATCTTTGCCAATTGCAGCATTAATAGGAATAATTTTTTCAGATAGAATTGGATTAAGGCTCATATTTTTTTTAAAAAATTCAAAATGTTTTTTTAAAGGTTCAAATGCAAATACCTTTGCACCCATGTTAGCAAAATATAATGGTGTATCACCACATTCAGCACCAACGTCTACTACGATTTTATCATTCCAATCAATTTTGGGATTTATTGAATGTATTTCCCTCACAAAAGTTTCAATGATTGTGTTTCCAGGATGAATTGAATCTAAAAAAAATCTAATTCCATTTGATGTAATAATTATTTTTTTATCATTTTCAGTGATTATTGTATAAGTTTGTTTTCGAATATCTGGTAACGTAATATCACTTAGAAAATTTGCGCAATGCTTACTTCCAAGGTAAAGTAATTCCAACAAGTTAGCATCCTCAAATGACAATTCTTTCAGTGAAATCCTAAATCTACTGTTTTCATCAAATGAAATTTCTAAATTTCCTGACGAATCCAATGAATAAGAAATTGAATAGGTCAAACAAGCAAGTAAGTCTCTCAGCAAATCAAATTTAGTTCTAGGAATTTTAACAATTGTGTTTTTTATTTTAATTTTATATCCAGATTTTCCAAACAAAATAGAACAGATTAACGAAACTTTATTCTCAACTACTGAAATGAAAGGTAATACAAAATATACTAATCCTAAATTCTCTTTAAATGTCAAATTTTCCCTTCCCTACATAATTGTAATTTATTACTGTTAAAATAATTGCGTACACAGTATTGCCTAAAATAAATGCAATTGTAACACCAATAATACCGTAAAGTATTCCAAGAAATATAGTTCCGATTAATACAACACATAACTGTACTGAGTTTGCAATTATTAAAAATCTACTTTTTTCAAGTGCCAAAATTTTTGAGAAAAATATCCTAGATATAGTACTTGGAATTACACTAAAGGAGGCAATTTGTATTAGAATAATAGATTCACTAAATTTTGCGAAAAAATTTTCAATAAAATAAGGAGAAAAGAAGAATCCGGATAATGCGATCATAACAGAAAGTAAGATTAAAAAAATTTTTAATTTAACATTTTTTTCTCCACTGACATCCTTAGGTAGTAAATACTTGTATGAAATAGAAGAAAAAATCATCAAGATTGTATAAAATTGAAGTGTCAATGCAAAGTTGCCCAATAATGTAAAACCTAATAACGGTACGATAATAATTTTATCAATCTCTCTTCGAAAAACTGCAATGAGGTAAATTATATGATTATTAACTATGAATTCTTTTTTTGGTTTTAATAATGAGAGATCAATTTTATAATATCGTAATTCTTTATAAAAAATAGGAATTAATGAAAAGTTTGCTAATGCAATTCCAATTAAAACTCCATTAACTCCTAATAAAAAAAATAGACCTATTCCAATTGCAAATTGAAGTGTTTTTTGTGTTAGTAAAAATTTTGAATATTTACCATACAATTTTTTACCAAGTAAAAGAGTTATAGATACTTCTAAAACTATAAATGAAAAAATAAGATAAATTATTTCAAATCTTTGAACCATGACAAAAGCAATCAATGAAGCTATCACAGTAAAAATTAACGTAAGAAGTAATAGTGTTGGAACAATTTTCTGATATCTTGTAGAAAATACCATCAATGTTTGCGGTGATCCTACCACACAACATATTCCCAATGATGATATAGCTATAAAATAACTAATCTCACCATATTCCTCAACTAACAACAACGATGCTATTACAAACCAGAATGTTACTGAAATAGTACTACCTACGATATCAGCTGAACCAATTAATGCTAATCCCTTGAGGGCAAATAATTTATTTCTAAGATTTGACCAGTTTTCATCTTTTCCGTTTTCATTCATATTATTTCAAATTTTTTTGTGTTGATAGTTATGCTTGTTAATTTTTAATCACATTCGAAACAATGATTACAAAATCTATAAAAGATACTGAGGAATAATTCTATAGATTAGTTAATAATTGTTATATTTTGTGTAGTAACAATAGTATTTTAGTAAAATCCTTTTAAAATTCATAATTTTGTAGTTAAGTATTTTACAATAATATAAATCAGATATTTAGATAATGGAATTAAATGATTTGGAAAAAATTGACAAAAAAAGCATGTTTAAAACATACGATATTTGGCCAGAGATTGCTAGAGAATCATTTGAAAAAAAATTTGAGAAATTAGATGTAAAAGATATTGATCATGTGGTATTTGCAGGAATGGGAGGTTCTGGCTCTATTGGAGATGCAATCAGTACAATATTATCGAAAAAAGATATTCATGTCAGCAATGTCAAGGGCTATTTGTTACCTAAAACAGTTGATTCAAAAACTCTAGTAATTGTAACAAGTGTTTCAGGAAATACATCCGAAACATTAGCTATTCTAAACAATGCAAAGCAAACTACTGCGAAAGTTGTAGGCTTCTCATCAGGAGGAAAAATTGAGGAGTATTGTAAAAAGAATGAGATATTCTTTCAAAAAATTCCTATGATACATTCACCTAGGGCGTCATTTACAGGTTTTCTATATTCAATTCTTAACGTTTTAGAACAAATACTACCAATAGAAAAAAGCGAGATTAGTGAATCGATTTCTTCGCTAGAACAAACAAGGAAAAATATCTTTTCTGGAAATTTAACTAATGAAAATAAATCCCTGGAACTAGCAAAATTTACAAAAGATATTGTTACGATATATTATCCTGCTGGACTTCAAGCGGCGGCAATTCGTTATAAAAATTGTTTACAAGAAAATACGAAAATTCATGCAATGGCAGAAGATATTATTGAATCGTGCCATAATGGGATTGTATCGTGGGGGGGAAAATCATCTGTTAGACCTATTTTGATCCAAGGCAAAGATGATCATATTAAAACGTCTGAGAGATGGACAATACTAAAAGAATTTTTTGATGGAAAGGGAATTGATTATAGAGTGGCTAATTCTATAGATGGAAACATTTTATCAAAAATTACTAGCTTAATTTACTTACTTGATTATTCCACAATATACGCATCAGTGTTAAATAATACTGATCCTTCACCGGTTGATCCTATTGATTTTATTAAATCAAAATTATGACCAAGATGTTAAACACAATTTTTCATTGCCCCGAATGTAAAAAAGAATTATTCAATACTAGTTCATGTTTAGATTGTTCAAAGATTTATTATAATAATGAAGGATTTTTTGATTTTACTAATACTTCAACAGGATGTACAGATTCAAAATTTTCCAATCTCTTATCTAATATCCACTCTCATGGGTATTCAAAGGCAATAAAAGAATTTCTTGAAAGTGATTCAGAATCTAAGTACAGATTTAACAAGAAGGAAGGAGCTCTTGCCTTTCGAGCTATTAACAAAAATAATTCTCGATGTTTAGTATTAAACAGTGATTTAGGCAATATTGCAGAAAATCTTTCACAGATGTATGATGAAGTTTACTCATTAGAGAATGATAAAAATAAAGTTTTAATTCAAAAATTTAGATTTCAAGAGAATAAAATTGATAATGTTGTGTTAGTAAGATCAAAACATGATTCTTTACCATTTCCTGACAAACATTTTGATCTAGTAGTATTAAATGGAATACAAATAAAAAGACAAGATAGTCTTTCTAAAAATAAAATATTAGAATTTTTGAATGAAATTAAACGAATTTTAAATACAAACGGTTGTCTGTGTGCAGGTTTACAGAATAAACGTGGATTAAAAGTATTGCAGAAAAAAACAGAAGAGGAAGCAGACTATGAAAGTTATTTGGATAGTTTTTATGGGTACAATTCACTTTTTAATTCTCTTGGATTTCAAGTAGATCCATATTGGGTATTACCCTCACATAGTAAACCACATTATTCAGGAAAAGTTGTAGATGATATTTCTTTAAAATGGTTTTTTCAAAATTTTGCTAAAAAATTTTCTGTTGATACGAAATTTAGGGTTGCGGGAATGTTTTTAAAATTATTGAACAATCCAGCAAGAAAATTGGTTTTAGAATTTTGTCCATCTTTTCTATTTTATTGTTACAAGGAAGAAAAACCAAAAGTGCTGGAAGACATTATAACGGAAAATACCGGATTTGAAAATTTAATTCAGAATATACGTCTGAATAAAATACTGTATATTTTACTAGACGGAAATGGTAATCCCAGAAAAATAGCATCTTGCCAGATTACCAAATATGATTTGACAGAAAAGGTTTTTCCAATCAAAAGAATTTTTCCAAAAATGATAAATCTAGAAGAAAAAATAGTGGTTGAGGAATGGCTTGATGGTGAAGTTTTAGATCGATTAGACATTAATGATCTAAAACTTACTATGAAGTGGTTAACAGATTTTCAGAATAATACAATGTCAGAATTACTTAGCCAACAGGAGATCGAAGAAGAAGTTACTAATGTAAAAAATGAATTAGATTCAATAGAAGCAATGAGCTGTTTGCCATATGATAAATGGCTTGACGAGTATAAAGAAGAGATAAGCAGCATAAAATTAAAAAAAACTGCAGTTCATGGAGATTTTCAAGTTAGAAACATCCTAATTGATCATAAAAATTCACTGGTGAATGTTATAGACTGGGATTGGAGATATCAAGAAAAAGGAAATCCACTTTATGATTTTATGTGGCTAGCAACAAACGTTATGATGTTGGCAAACAATTCAGTAGATGAATTCCGTTCTAATCTTGATGACAATGGAAAAGCTGCAACTGCAAAAAGAATAATTAAAGAAACCATGAAAGAACACTTTCATGTCGATTTAGATTTTGTTAAATTACAGAAATTCATAGTTTTGAGATTTATAACTATTAGAATTAAAGATGGAGATGATGGATATTTGCTTTACATTGAAATACTGAAAACGTTTTTAGATCAGTCTAATTAAATTAATTTTATTTTTTCATTATCTCACGTTGATTATTCTAAATTTTGTGTCTCATCATTGTATACAATGAGTATTATAATCAAAATTGGTAGTTTGTTTTAAAAAGAATGATAATCCAAGATTGATTTGTGAGAATATTAATTGTAGGGTTTGGGTCCATAGGAAAAAGACATCTTAAGAATTTGATGGATGTTTCAAACAACCAGCTAATTATTTGCAGTAAGAGAAATGATTTAGAAGGTTATAAAAAAAAAGGTGTTATTATTCATCGAACATTAAATGAAGCATTAAAAGATAAACCGGATGTAGCGTTTGTGACAAATGATACAAGCTTACATGTACCAACAGCAATTGTATTGGCAAAAAATAACATACATTTATTTTTAGAAAAACCATTATCAAATTCAAAGAATAATCTGAATAAATTAAAGACAATTAGTAATAAAGAAAAAATAATTACGCAGATTGGATGTAATATGAGATACCACCCGTGTATTATAAAAATAAAAAAAATGCTTAATGCAGGTATTTTAGGAAAAGTGATTTCCGTGCAAATCGAAAGTGGTTCATACTTACCTGATTGGCATCCGTATGAAGATTATAGGATGGGTTATGCGGCCAATGATGATTTAGGAGGTGGTATAGCACTAACCTGTATTCATGAAATTGATTTGTTGTATTGGTTTTTTGGAAAACCCAAAGAAGTGTTTTCGATAACTGGAAAATATGGAGATTTAGAAGTTAAGACTGATGACCATTCATCAATGATACTTAGATTTAAAAATAATATCATTGCAGAGGTACATCTAGATTATTTACAACGACCAGAATTCAAAAGATGTAAGATTAGAGGGACGAAAGGTATAGTATACTGGGATTCAGATATAAACGAAGTTAAGTTTTATTCAAGAAAATTAAAACGATGGTCTAAAAAGATGAAAGTTACTAAATTTCAAAAAAATGAAATGTATGTGAATGAAATTAAAGATTTTCTAAAATGTATTAAAAATAATAGTGCTTCCATGAATAATTTATCTGATGGAATTAACACGCTAAAAATTGTTTTAACTGCAAAAGATTCATCAAAAAAGAAAAAATTACTTAAAATTAATTACGACTAAGAATTTTATAGTTTTTTTCAAACATTGATTTAGCTATAAACAATTCAAAAGGTATGTCTATCATCAAACCCGTTTCAACAGAAATTTCATGTGGAATACATTTTGAAAAATCTGTTTTCTTTATTTTTAAGAATTTTTTTGCATCATAAACGTACAGACCGTTTAACTGATAAACAATTGGAGATTCCTGCCTTGATCTTGGTCTGGTTTTCAGCGGTTTACTTAATTGCAAAAATCCAGACTTTGTTTTTTCAACCATATTAAAATAAGGATTTAGATGTTGTTCGTAAACACCACATACCGCTAAACATTTTTTTTTCTTTAATAACTGAATGCTTTTTTTAATATCTTGAATTGTGATAAAAGGAGTAGTTGCATCTCTCCAAACAAACGTATCAAAATTAAAATTTAATTCAAGTAATTTTTTAGTTGCATGTAACAATACATCATCCATTGTTGCATTACTTGTTGCTAAATATTTTGGACGCATAAAAGGAACTTCCGCACCATATTTTTTCGCAATTTTTGCTATTGATTTATCCTCAGTTGAAACTATTACGTGAGAAAAAATCTTTGAATTTCTAACATTTTGAATAACATGGCCTATTAAAGGGACCCCAAGAATTTTGGTTATATTCTTGTTTGGAATTCCTTTTGAACTCCTTCTAGCTGGTATTATACAAATTGGTTTCATAGTATTACAAAATTTATTTAATAATAATATTTTACGTATGTATGGTAAGATCAATACATCAAATTATCAAATTATGTAAGAAAATTAACATAGTAATTACAGATGTGGATGGCGTTTTAACCGATGGTGGAATGTACTATTCAGATAAAGGAGAATTGTTAAAGAAATTTAATACTAGAGATGGTATGGGTTTTGAACTATTAAGAAAGGCCAAAATAAAAACAATAATCATAACCAGGGAAAAATCAAAGATGGTTAAGGAACGTGGCAAAAAAATAAAGGCAAATAATGTTTTTCTAGGTATATTGCGAAAGGAAGAATTGTTAGAAGAAATTTGTAAAAAAAATAAAGTGTTGCCTGAAAATATTGCATATATTGGAGATGATATTAATGATCAAAAGATTATACAAAAAGTAGGATTGTCATTTACTCCTCATGATGGAATGAAGATTATTAAAAAAAATGTTGATTATATTTGTAAAATGAAGGGTGGAGAGGGAGTTTTCAGAGAGGTTGCGGATTTAATCATTAGTTATAAATTTCAATAACCTCTAAATTTTTTTCTACTGTTTAATTCACTTTCTAACACGTGCTTGTTTGAAGTTCCTAATGCATTGAACATTCTTTTGGCACGTTTAACAACTAATGACATACCCTCAGGCTCTAATGAGGATGCGTGATCAGGACCTTTCATGTAACGATCTAATGTGAAATGCCTTTCAATAATCCTAGAACCAAGAAGTATTGTACTAGTACATAATACTGTCCCACGCTCATGACCTGAATATCCCACTAGACAATTATAGCGATTTTTAAGTGTAGGAATCACATTAAAATTTAGATCACCATCATCGGTAGGGTAACTTGATACACAATGTAACAATACAAAATCTTCAGTATATTTTTTTATTAGATTAACAGCTTGATCAAGTTCATCTATAGTAGACATTCCACTAGACATAATTATTGGTTTTTGAGTTTTGCAAATTTCTTCAATCAAACCTAGCTCAGTGACATGAAATGATGAGATTTTATATATTGGATTATTTAGTTCTTCTAACAATTTTACAGATTTAATGTCAAAAGGAGTAGAAAAACAAATAATTTCTAATTTTTTTGCATAATCATATATTTTTGCTAATTGATCTTTTGAAAATTCTAATGCATTTTTATGCTCACGATATGTACGCCCAAAAGAATTTTCATTTTCATATGGTCTATCTAAAAGTGCTTTTGGAAATGATGATTCAACATCCTTAACTTGAAATTTTACTGCATCAACTCCACATTCTTTAGCTTTTTTTATTAGTTCAAGTGCAAGTTCAAAACTACCATTGTGATTATTTCCGATTTCAGCAACTATAAACGTGGGTTGATCATTTCCAATAAATTTACTGTATGGAAGTTTTATTTTTTTCATGTCGAATCAAAACATTCCAAGTATATTTACCAAGTGCTCCAACCTCCATCAACAACCAAATTTGAACCAGTCATGTAAGAGGAAGCATCCGTTGCAAGAAAAATTATTGGTCCGGCATATTCATTTTTATCAGCCATTCTTTGTAGAGGAGTTTTATTCGAATACGACTTTACAAAAGTTTTTGGATTATTAGTATAAACGCCTCCTAATGTTAGTGTGTTAACTCGTATTTTATCTTCAGCAAATTTTGTAGCCAGAAATCTTGTCATGTTTAACACTCCAGATTTACTTATAGAATAACCAATAGGTTTTTCAATTTTTTGTTTAAAATTTTTGGGACTTAATGATTCATAAATTCGTTGATCAGGGGATAAAATTCCATACGTCGAAGATATATTTATGATTGAGCCGCCTCCATTTTTTCGCAAAAATGGTATACATTTTTGTGTCACTAGTAATGCTCCAGTTAAATCGACAGAAAAGAAATCTTCCCAGTCTTTTTGTTTCATTTGTAAAAAAGGCTTGTAGGTATAACGAAGATCATCATTACCAACTTGTTTTACAAGAGAAGCATTATTGATTAAAACTTTTAAATTTTTTAAATTTGAGCGAATTTTTTTAAAACTTTCATCTATTTGTTTTTTATTAGTAATATCACATTTGACAAATTTAATTTTGTTGATAATTTCTTTTGTAAGATTGTATTCTTTAATCAAATTTTTTATGAATTTTGTTTTATCAATTTTTTTATCTATTACTATTACAGAAGCCCCCAAAGATAGAAGTGAATGAGTGTATACGCTTCCCAATAATCCCGTTCCACCAGTAATTACCGCGGTTTTATCTTTTAAAGAAAATTTCTTCAGAATATCCATAACGATGAAATTGATAAATTGTAAATAGGTGTTTCGTAGAATTACTAATCTAAAAGAAGAGTGTTTTGATTTAGGTAGAATTAAGTTAATACTGGTTCATATTTTTTTGAAATAATTTAATTTTTTAATATGTTGGTTGGTCAACATATCAAACAAGTTTTGATTTTCATCTAAAAATGATTTCATTTGTTCATTTGTGATTATAGTATCCTGATAATTTCCGCCATACCTAAAGGAATTTGCTTCATTACTTTCATATCCTTTTAAATCAAAATCAAAGGAATGCTCATCCAATATTGATAAATATTTATCCAAATCATCAGAATTTACTTTGGTTTCAAGACCATGTCTGATCATCAATGGTAATTCCTCTAACGAATTTAATTTTTGTACTGAGGGCAAAATTGCAAATCCCAAATCAGCCATAATAATGGAGGGTTTTTGATAAAATGCTGCTTCAAAGGAAGTGGTCCCACCAATGGATATTACAAGTGATGATTTTTGTATTAATGGTTCAATATTTGCTGATGGATGATATAATCGAACGTTAGGAATTTCAATGATTTCTTTATAATAAGAAATTTCTCTCCATTCTCTTAGTAATTGTGAAAAATGTTCCTTAACGTACAATTTGTAACCTGGAGGCAATGATTTTGCAATATGACGAATTACTTCAAGTTGATTTGTGTAGAACGGTGCTGCAATAAGTAATGTTCTTTCAGGTTCTTGATGCAATGTAAAAAGAACAAATTGTTCATTATCATAAATTTCATATTCTAAATATTTATCAATGAATGATTTTCTTGTTGTTGCTTTACGTGATTTAATTAAATAATCTACTAAAACTTTGAATTTACTTCGTCCATAATAAGAAAAGTGAGTTTCTGTGTTTGAATTATCCGATTTGAAAATATATTCTGATACCGCCTTTAATTTGCTTGATTTCGAATTGCCAAAATTCTTTGAATAAAGTTGTAGTTGTTTTGTATTGTCAGTAGATGTTAGAACATTAAGAAGTTCATCAAATGTACGTTTTTTTGATGGAATTTTTGATAGAGCAGGCATAGAGTCTAGTTTATGAAGTTCTTGTGAAATAATACATTTGTAGGCAAATTTTGATTGGTTCAGCATCAAAACTTTGATTCCTCGTTTTCTACAAATTTCATAAAAAAGATGCTGTTGGTGAAGTGCGGTTTCATTAGTAATTAGAAAGTCAGGTTGAATTTCATCAAGAATTGATTCGTACAATTTGCATTCTTTCTCTAGAATTGATAAAATTTCATCTTGTGTAAATTTATAAAATTCATTATGTTGATAGAAGATTCTTTCATTAAATCCTAATTGCCATAGATTAATCGAGTATTTTTTTTCAAAGTTTCTTAAGTAATCAATATCTATTTTGTAAGTTTTTTGTATATGATCATGTAAGAACCATATTTTTTGGAAATTAACAAGATTTTGTTCTTCAAAGAATTTTTTGGTTCTATTAGTTATATCTATAACAGCATACAATTTACAATCATATGTCTTTTGCAAATTAGTTGCCAAACCAAAAAATAGCATATTTGCATTCAACCAGAAAATTATTTTATCAGCCATTTTTACAGATAAGTGATTTTTTTTATCTTCCTAGTTATAGATTTCCAAGAAATTGTGACAACAATGTTAACAATCATCAGTAACCAACATAAATGAATTATAGATTTTAGGGATATATCAGAGAATGAAGAAAATTAATAATTTATTTGTAATGACTATTGCAAATACTTCTGGTTCTGGAATAACACCAATTTATGGAATAAGTGGTACTACAGGTAGTTTTATCATAGCTAGTATTGCACAAGATGTTATCTTATTTGCATATTACAGATTAAGAAATTAATCCAAACTTTTATTGGCAAAAACTTTTCATAGACATGAATGGCTGATTTTAAAATAATTCAATTAGAGAAACATGATACAAAGGCTGTCAATGATTCACATGTTAACGGAGAATTGACAGTAATCTGGAGAGATTGGGATGGAATCATTAATGTACCAAAAATGGTTTATGTAAATTCTGTAAATCCGAAACAAGTTAAAGGTCCTCATCTTCATGAGAATCGAACTACATATTTTTACTGCATAGATGGAAAAATTGTTCTTATTATAAAAGATAAAAATGGAGATTACCATGAGATAGAATCGGATTCAGAAAAACCTATTTTGGTTTCAGTATCGAATGGTATTGCAGCTGCAATTGTAAATCCAAATAACAATATTGCAAAAGTACTAGTTTTAGCAGATATAGCATGGAAACCGAACGATAATGAAATGAAAAATATAAAATTTGAAGATTACGATTGGAATAAATGGAAATAAAAAATAATCCAAAAACAGACCAAAGTTTTTTACTTGTTGATTCTACAAGTACATTATCAAAAATTAACAAATTAAAAAATAACTCTCAGAAAATCATTTCTTTTGATTTAGAATCTGATAGATTATTAACAGATAATTTAATCAACCATGAGACTTCAGAGAATTTTTTTCCAGATGAAGAATTGAAATCAATTGATTCTGCATGTATCAATTTTTGCCAATGGTATAATGAAAACAATGGAAATACACTTCTTATCTATGAAGGAATAAATCTTGGTTCGTTGTTTCGTGTAGAATTCAATAATTTTTTAATTCCATTTTTAAAAAATTTTATGATCCTTACTAAAATAGTTAGAAACTTTCCTGATGTTAATTTTATGTGTTCATCCACTATCTGTCAAATTCTTAATAAACTAATAAAAAATGTACAATCCTTAGAGGAAAAATCACTTGAATCTGAATTGACGTGGGATAAAATCCAATATAACGTAACAAATTCAATATCGTTAAAAGTTTCAAAAGAAAATTTCCAAAAATTAAAGAAAATTGCTGAAATGGTAACTTCAATATTTATTAAAAATAACCATGGAAAAACTAGTGGAAAATCATTTGCGTTGATAGAATTTGATTCAGTAAAATTTGAAACTATTTTTCTAGAATCAACAAAATTTAAAGAAAAGATCTTTCTCTATAACCATCATAGACCAATTATCTATAACCGCAAATCTTTTAAAATTTTAAAAAATTCACATGTAATCCCGTATATTACTTCCAAAAATTCATCAAAACATTCTGAATCAGATATAGATCTAACAAAGAATAAAATTCTAAAAAATTCCCAGACGTTTTTTCAAAATGATGAAATTTTTAATTCATTTTTTCAATTTCAAGGAGTATCATTTTGGCAGTCTCTTAAACCATTTTTAATTCATTTTTTTAATAAAAAAATTTCAGATTCGATTTCTGAAATAGAGCATGCAAAAAAATTTCTTTTAGACAAAAAACCATCTGTTGTAATACTTTTATCTGAAAATGGTGTTACTGAGCAAATAATGTTAAAATTAGCTAAAAAATTTTCAATTCAAACTGTATTACTTCAACATGGTATAATGTTAGACAATCCTTCCGCTGAAAATTATAATAAAATACTTGGTGGAAGTTTACCTGTTAATTCAACTAAATTTTTTGTATGGGGCAATACCTCAGCTAAATGTGCATTACAATCTACATGTTCTAATGATAAAATTGAGACTGTAGGGAGTCCAAATATTGATCGATTTTTTTTACAAAAGAAAAATGTTGTTAAAAAATCAAACACCGTCTTACTTTTGGCAACTGGTCCTAGAGACCAACAATCTGTGGGTCATAATGTTAATGAGTGGAACAAATATGAAAATCTGATCAAAAAAATTTGTTCGGTTGTTTCTAAACACAATCTGGACTTGATCATTAAGAGACATCCAGATATGGCTGAATTAGATTTTTCTGAAGATATTTCTCAAGAGTTTCCAAGTGTAAAAATCCTGAAACATGAAGAAATATTGGATTTATTATTATTATCAAAAATTGTAATTTCGGTTGGAATTTCTTCAAGTATATTTGAAGCACAAATACTTGAAAAACCCGTAATTTCTGTCATAGTTGATCATGATGTTTATGGAAGTCCAAAAAGTATTTCACAATCATGTTTTGAAACAAAAATAAATGATTTTGAGGAAAATTTTTCAAAATTGGTTAATGACTCTCAATCATATCAGCAAGTTGTTCAAAACGCAAATAATGAATTGAAAGAAAATTTCAACAACATTGGTCAGTCAGCCAAAAAAATACTTGATAATTTGAAAAATTTTGAAAACAAAAATTCGTAATACTTGCACTGAAAATTTTTTAGTAATGCCTAAATCATGACAAAAAAAAATCAAAATATGATTGGGTGTATTATTCAAGCACGTATGGGTTCGTCAAGATTGCCTGGAAAAACTCTCATAAAACTAAATCAATATAGAACCACTCTGGATTTTGTAGTAAACCAACTCTCATTCTCAGCTTTATTAGATAAAATTGTAATTGCTACAACGAATTTAGAACAAGACAATATTATCGAAACAAATGCTAAAACGTTAGGAATAGATTGTTTTAGAGGTTCTTCTGATGATGTTTTAGATAGATATTATCATTGTGCAAAGAAATTTCAAATTAATACTATTGTAAGAATCACATCTGATTGCCCATTAATTGATCCACAAATTGTAGACCAGGTAATTAGAAAATATCAATCTGAAGATTATGATTATGTCACTAATACGTTGAGCAGAAGCTATCCAATAGGAACTGATGTGGAAATTTTTTCTTTTGAAATACTAGAAAAAACTTGGCAAAAAGCAATCTTACCTTCTGAACGGGAACATGTTACACTTTTTATTAGAAATAAAAAATTAAATTTTAAACTGGGAAATCTAAAAAATAGTAAAAATTTAGGTCACCTACGTTGGACATTAGATAGGGTAGAAGATCTAAATTTAATTAGAAAGATTGTAGTCAAAATAAATAAAAATCCAATTTTAATGAATGATATATTAAATCTGTTTTCTCTTGAACCTGAATTGATTAAAATTAACGAACATATCACTCAAAATGAAGGAATGTTGAAATCATTAAAAAAAGACGATGAATTTCAAAATTTGCAAACTGATTAAAATGTCAAAGTTAATAAAATTATTTGATCCGGTTATAGACTCCTCTGAAAAGAAAGCACTAGTAAAAGTCCTAGATAGTAAATTTTGGGCTTCAGGTTCTGGCTCAGGATATGTATCAAAATTTGAAAATGAATTTAAAAAATATGTAAAATCAAATGCGTGTATTGCAGTAAATAGTGGAACTGCAGCATTAAATCTAACATTTTCCTTGCTTGATATAAAAAATAAAGAAGTTATTCTACCTTCTCTGAGTTTTATCTCTACTGCTCACTGTATTGTTGAAAATGGTGGAATTCCTATTTTTGTAGATATTGAGCCTGATACACTTTGCATTGATCCAGAAAAAATTAAACATGCAGTTTCAAAAGATACAGCAGCAATTCTACCTGTTCATTTTGGGGGCATGCCTTGTAACTTAAATGAAATACATAAAATTGCAAAATCTCGTGATTTACATATTATAGAAGATGCCGCTCATGCAGTTGGCACAGAATTTAATGGAAAAAAAATCGGTTCTCATGGAACAGCTGTTTGTTTTAGTTTTCATCCTGTGAAGAATCTTGCAATGCCAACGGGAGGATTGATTTCAATTAATCATAAAAATCATAAAAAATTTAAGCAATTATTATTTTCACGTAGATGGTGCGGAATTACTAATAGAAAAGAAACGGATTATGATGTTAAAGAATTAGGTTGGAATTATTACATGAATGAATTCTCTGCCGCAATAGGATTACTGCAATTAAAAAAAGTAGATAAATTAAATAAAATTAGAAGAAAAATTGCAAAAAAGTTTTGCGCTGAAATAAACATTAAATCAAAAATGCAATTCAATGAAAATTGCTCTTATCACTTATACTGGATTTTGGTAAAAAATCGTCAAAAATTTCGACAAAAATTACATGAAAATGGGATTGAAACAGGGACACATTACAAACCTATTCATTTAATGAAAATGTACAGGGATAATATTTCGTTACCTATAACTGAATCAATAGGAAAACAAATTGTTACAATACCAATTCATCCTAATCTTAAAAAATCTGAAATTGAAAAAATAATTAAGTTTGTTAATAATTACGCTTAATTTTATATTCATAGTCTTTCAATTTGGCGTATTATCTTAACTAATTCTGATAATTCTCCTGTATTAATTGATGAACTAGCGTCTGGCCCTCTTGAATTATTTAATTTCACATGTTTTTCAATTAGAATATTCTTTGATTTTTGTTGTTTTTTTAACATTGCAAAAATAATTGATGCGGTAATTCCTAATGTGTGATCAGAAAAACCATCAAATTTTATTGCGTTTTTCCAATCAATTTTATTCATATCTGTTGGGTATTCAGAAATACAATAACAAAATATTTTTTGATTTTTTGAAAATATATTTTCAATTTTTTTTCTATTTCCTCCCATACCCATACTAATTATAACTGGTTTTCGTGTATCTGATTTTTTTTGCAGGGTTTCTAATGAAAATGGATCTTTTAGTAAACAAGTTCGTGAAGCAATCTTATACCTTTTTACTTTCAATTTTTCTAGAAATCTTATCGCTTCAGGATAAAACGCACTACAGAAGAATTCAATGCTTACTTTATCCGCAATTCTTTTCAATTTTTTAGCTTTTTCAAATGTTATTTCAGATTTCTTAATAAATTTCCAGTTTGGATGTTTGTTATTATAAAGATCATTTGCACGCCACATCTGAAATTTTACTGCGTTCGCTCCAGCATTTTTTGATTCTTGAATTAATTTTGTTGCTTTACTAAAACTTCCTTCCCAATTTGATGCAATTTCAGCAACAATGAAAGATTTCAATGTGCTAATAAATTTAGAGTAAGATTTAATCGTTTATTAATTTTGAATTTATATGATGGAAAATAACTCATCCTCAATTTATTTAAAATCCATAACTAATTCAGACGTTAAATTCTTATTTAATTTATTGAGAGAAAGAGATCCTCGTGCAAATATATCACATAAAAAAATGCCTGCATATGATGAGCATGTTAATTTTGTTAAGTCAAAACCATATTCAAAATGGTATATAATTTTTAAATCAGAACAAAAAGTAGGCTCAATTTATTTATCTAAAAATAATGAAATAGGAATATTTCTTTCCAAAAAATTCCAAGGGAAAAATATTGGAAATTTTGCATTAAATGAATTAATGAAACAAAATCCGCGTAAACGTTTTTTAGCCAATGTTAATCCAAAAAATAAAAAATCAATTTTATTTTTTAAAAATAATGACTTTAAATTAATTCAATATACGTTTGAAAAGATAAAATAGAGTTAAATTTTATCTATCAAATCTAAATTTTTTATTTTCTCTTTTAATTCTTCTTTTGTAATTTTTTCTGCTATATCGGAACTATAAGAATTCATATTTTCCGCCTTGCTAATTCCATCATAATTTTCTGAAAAATTACTACCACTGAATAGTTTGTAGTGTGGATTTGTCAACATATACATGTCATTAATTTTCCAGGTGTAACGAATTTCATCGTGATTAATTAGCGTTTCATGTAATTTCTCTCCTGGTCGTATGCCAATAATCTCTTGTTTTGTTTCACCTAATAACTCAGTTAATGCTTCAATCAAAATTGATATTTCATAAGATTTCAATTTAGGAATAAAAATTTCAGAGCCTTTGCTGGTAGCAGTTGCATTTAAAATAAATTCTAATGCTTCATCCATGGTAATTGTGAATCTGGTCATCTTAGGATCCGTGATGGTAACAGGTTTATTTTTTTTAATCAAATCAATGAATTTTGGAATGACTGAGCTACTACTGCCTAAGACATTTCCATATCGAACAGCCACAAATTTTGTTCTATGTTTTTCTGGATTAATATAATTATTAGCACTTACAAACAGTTTTTCCATTAATAATTTTGTTGCACCATATGTATTGAGTGGAGAAACTGCTTTATCAGTTCCTACACAAACAACTTTCTCTACATCTTGTCGCAGACTGTTATCTATAACGTTTTGTGAGCCAATTACATTTGTCTTAATTGATTCAAATGGGTTATACTCAATTTTAGGAACATCTTTTAAAGCAGCCGCATGAAAAACTACATCCACATCTTCTAATGCATAAAATAAACGTTCAGAGTCTCTAACATCACCTACAAAAAAACGTAAACGTTTATCAGCAAAGTCTGATTCCATTTCAATTTGTTTACTTTCATTTCTGCTGAAAATCCTAATGGTTTTGGCATTAAGGTCTAACAATTTTTTTGTTAATGCTTGACCAAGTGAACCAGTTCCGCCTGTTATTAAAATCGTTTTTCCATCAAACATGGATTGCAAATTACTGTTATTCTAAAAAAGGTTTCTTAGTATTAATATGAAGTAATTTCAGATAATTTTTTAAGATTAATTACAACTTCTTTCTAATTAAAAAGTTCTCCACGAATAAAAGAATTGCACATATCAATGATTACGAGATTTTATTAACATAAAGAATGACAAAATTTTATGAGATTATTAGTTACCGGTGGCTATGGATTTATTGGAAGTAATTTCATTTTAAAATTATTAGAAGAGCATAACAATTTTCAAGTAATAAATATCGATGCTGAGTTAACTGGCTCTAATCCTAAAAATCTCTTAGAAGTACAAAATCATAAAAATTATGAATATGTTAAAGGTAATATTACAAATAAAAAATTTATGGAAGAGCAGATTGCAAATTGTGATGCGGTGATAAATTTTGCGGCAGAAACATTTGTTGATAGAAGTATAAATGATGCAAACCCATTTCTTGTTTCTAATATTAGAGGCGCATATACTATTCTAGATATCATTACTAAACAAAAGAAACGAATGGTTCAGATATCTACTGATGAGGTTTTTGGCAGTTTAATTGATGGAACTGCTACTGAACAATCTAAATTGAATCCTTCAAGTCCATATGCCGCAACAAAGGCAGCAGCAGAGCTTTTAGTAAATTCATACTCTGTAACATATGGCTCTGACGTAATTATTACTAGATGTACAAATAATTATGGGCCTCATCAGTTTGCGGAAAAACTGATTCCAAAAACTATCCTATTGGCAAACAAAGATATGAAAATTCCAATTTATGGCAAGGGCACCAATATCCGAGATTGGATTTATGTTGCTGATCATTGTGATGCTGTTTTAATGGCTCTTCTCAATGGTAAGGCAGGAAAATCATACAACATCTCTGCAAATAATGAGATTGATAACCTAACAGTGGTAAGAAAAATTCTGGAGATAATGAACAAGCCGGAGGATTTAATTGATTTTGTCGAAGACAGACCAGGACATGATTTTAGATATAGTATGGATTCAAAAAAGATTTCTGATGAATTAGGATGGAGAGTAAAATCAAATTTTGATTATGGTT
>Ga0208879_1001647_pt1 | contig 20681 bp, 14 predicted proteins | sample Knorr_S15_td_Bot_FD_185605 | JGI IMG/M metagenome (GOLD analysis project Ga0208879, IMG submission 185605) | Marine microbial communities from Southern Atlantic Ocean transect - Knorr_S15_td_Bottom_ad_5009_LV_A (SPAdes) (version 2) | ecosystem: Environmental > Aquatic > Marine > Oceanic | place... | reverse complement strand
CGTGTTGATGGGCGTCACAGACCTGTCGCCGCTCGTGCAGTCCGCGCTTGGCCAGGCGGCGGGGCAGGGGGCGGCGATCGAGTCGGTGGTGTTCGGGCCGGAAGACGGGGGGTCGCTGTTCGACGACTGGGGCCGGCCGGTGCCGGAGCACTGGGCCAAGCGCGATCTGCCCCTGGCCAACGAGCAGCTTCACCCGTCACTTGATGAGCGCACGCAGGCGCGTGATGTGGCCAACTGGCTGAAGCGGTACGGAAAAAATGTTTACCAAACCGTCGGCGTCGGCACGGCCGATCCAAAGGTGATCCCGCATCTCGAGCGTGAGTTGGGCGCGAGCGGGATTCGGCATTTTGATCCGAGCGGACAGTCAGTTCGACGCACAGCACTGCATGCGTTTCTCGAGTCGCTGTTGGCGGTGCTGCAAAACCCGACCTTCGGCAACGCAGATTCGTTTCTCCGTTTGCCGGACGCGTGGGATTGGCTGGCGCAACAGGATGACTCGATTCAGCCCACGGACTTGCTGCGCGGCCTGGATGATTTGCGGCTCAAGCATTTGCCGGCGGACTTGGCGGCGGCGGCGCAGCTGGATTTTGAAAAACGGAGTGAGTGGGAAAAGATCGGCTGCCGCATCACGGCCCGATCGGCGTTGCGGTTGCTGCAGAGTGCGCTGGGCGAGTTGGAGAATGATCCGTTATCGGTCGGCTTGCCCGGTTTTTTGAAAACCACCCTGGCGGATCGCGAGTTCGACAGCGCAAAAACGGCGGATGAAATTTGCATCGAAGTCATTGGCCGATTGAACGAGCGCTTGGCCAAGCTGGACGCCGCCGTGCCGCCCGAGGCCAAGCGAAACGCGGCGCTGGAATTGTCGCTGGTGCTCGACGACCTCAGCCGAGAAACGCTTTTTCCGGAGCGTCCAACGGACACGATCGACCTGCAGGGCTGGCTCGAGTTGGCGTGGGAGGACGCGCCGCATCTGCTCGTGACCGGAGCCAACGAGGGGCTTCTGCCGAAGTCGATTCACGGCGACCGTTTTCTGCCGGAGAGCATCCGTGCGCCGCTTGGCCTGCGCACCAACGAGGATCGTTTCGCCCGAGACGCTTGGTTGATTGAGTTGCTGGTGAGCAGCCGGGGCGAGGGGGGGCGAGTGGACTATTACGTTGGCCGGCAGCGCAATAACGGCGATCCGCTGAAGCCGTCGCGCCTGTTGTTTCGCTGCCCCGACGTGCAGTTGCCCGATCGCGTGGGGCATTTGTTTGACACACTGCCGCCGGATGATCAACCGCCCGCGTGGAAGGCAACTTGGCCGCTGCGCGTCGAGACGCTCAAGCCGGTGGAGCGGCTCAGCCCCACATCGATCAAGGCTTACCTGAATTGCCCGTATCGTTTTTATTTGCGCCATGTGCTGGGGATGGAGGCGCAGGATTTCGAGCAGCGCGAACAGGATGCGCGCGGCTTTGGTTCGCTGATGCACCGGGTGCTGGAGGCGTTCGGGAACGACGAAAAAATCCGCAACTCAACATCGCCCGACACGATTTACAAATTTCTGGTGGCGGAACTCAAGCGGCAGGTCGAACAGGATTTTGGAAGTCATCCGCCGCTCCCGTTGCGGGTGCAGCAACAGATCATCGGGCGGCGGCTTCATCACGTGGCGGTTGTGCAGGCGCGCGAGCGCGAGAAGGGTTGGGAGATTATCGAGGCCGAGCGGGTTTTTAACGAGACACTGGACGGGATGCTGATTCGCGGCTGCATCGATCGCGTGGAACGGAACGGTGGCACCGGCGCGGTGCGTGTGCTGGATTACAAGACCTCGGCCACGGCCAAGGAACCGGCCAAGGCGCACTGGGGAACTTACCGCGAAAAGCGCGACGCAAAAAACGTACCCGAATACGCGAGGCTGGATATCAAGGTGAATAACCGGGGCGGCATGCGCCGGTGGCTGGATTTACAACTGCCGCTGTACGCCTGGGCGCTGGAGGTGGAGTTTGGCACGGAGGTGAGTGTCGGTTATTTCAACATCCCGTCGGTGGGCACGGACACCGGCGTAAGTCTGCTGGCACCATTCGATGATGAGGTGAAGGGGTTGGCGCTTGACTGCGCGAGGGGTGTGGTGAAGGACATCGCGGCGGATCGGTTTTGGCCTCCAACGGCCAAGCTGAAATACGATAACTTTGAGGGCATCCTGTTTGACCAACCGGAGGACACAGCGGCCAAGCCGGGGGAGGTGGCTGCATGAGCCGGATTCCGAACACGATGATTCGCGCCTCGGCCGGTTCGGGAAAGACGTTCCAGCTCACCAACCGTTTCATTCGGCTGCTGCTCAGTGGCCAAGCGCCGGAGCGGATCATTGCGCTGACGTTTACCCGCAAGGCGGCTGGCGAGTTTTTCGAGGGCATCCTGACAAAATTGGCCAAGGCCGCGATCGATCCGGTGGAGGCCAAGGGCTTGGCCAAGGACGTCGGCCTGCCGGAAACCAAGCCGGCGGAGTTTCGGGATGCGCTGCGCAAACTGGTGGACACAATGGGGCATCTGTCGCTGGGCACGATTGATAGTTTTTTCCACCGTGTGCTGGGGCTGTTCTCGTTTGAGTTCGGGCTGGGTGGCCGGTTCGAGATGATGGGCGAGTTCGACAAGGAACAGGCGCGCCTGACCGTGCTCGAGCATCTGTTGGCGAACCGACAAGTGAAAAAAACAGATCAGGATGAACTAATCAAGTCGTACCAACTTGCTACGGCGGGCAAAGACAACCGGAATTTCGTCGGCTCGTTCGTGGAGCATTTGGAGGATTGCCACGAGTTGCTGCTGCGAGTGCCCGGGGCCGACCGCTGGGGCGACCCCGCCCGCATCTGGCCCGGCGGCAACCCGTGGGTGAGGGAGAAGGTAGAGTTGCCGGACTTGGTGACCGACTGGCGCGGGCACATCGATGAGCATCCTGCCTTCACCAACGAGGTGCATCGCAACTGGAATGCTCTCGCCGATTACTTGGAGCAGTGGGCGCCAGGCAAGGGGCTTTTCAAGAAAACACCGAAGTTGGTCACGCAGGCGGTGGAGGGCTTGGCTGACTTGGAGCGGGGCGAATGGAATTTTGAAAACCGAAAAAAAACCTATTCGGTGAGGAAGAACTTTAGCCGAAAACTGGGGCGCGTTTTGCGCTACTGCATCGCCTGGGAACTCGAACTAAAACTGGAGCGCACACGAGGAATTCATGGCTTACTGACTGCATTCGAGGAGCGTTATGACGTACAGGTGCGCCGAGCCGGGCGTTTGATGTTTGGCGACTTGCCGCTGCTGCTCGCGCCCAGTGATGGCCGGGTTTTGCTCGGCGGCAAGGCCCCGGATCGGCTCGATCTTGAGTACCGCCTCGACGGCGAGTTTGACCACTGGCTGCTGGATGAATTTCAGGACACCAGCACCGTCCAGTGGCGGGCGGTGGCCAATCTCATCGACGAGGTGGTGCAGGATCCAAGCGGTGAGCGCACGTTCTTTTGCGTCGGCGACCAGAAGCAGTCCATTTACCAATGGCGCGGAGGTGATCCTCGGTTGTTCGACCGTGTGAAGAAAAAATACGATCAGGGGAACGGCGATGAGTTTAAAGTCGATTCTCTCAACAAGTCGTGGCGCTCGTGTCCGGACGTCCTCAAAATGGTCAATCAGGTTTTTGGCAACGCCGAGAAACTCGAACCATTTGATGAAAACAAATCTGCTATAAAACGGTGGTCAGAGATTTGGGAAGAGCACAAGTCGGCCAAAAACCGGGTCGGAGAAAAAGGCCACTCGTTGTACCTTCAAGTTGACGACGAAGAAGACCGTTGGCCCGTGGTGGCACAACTGCTGAAAAAACTTCAGCCTATTAATAACCGGCTGGAGTGCGCTATCCTCGTGCAATCGAACAAGGCGGCGCGTGACTTGGTGAATCACCTTCGTGGTGCGGGGCTGGGTATGCCGATTGTCGGCGAGTCAGCCACCAACCCCGGCGCTGACAATCCGCTTGGCATGGCGCTGCTTTCGCTCTTCCGCGCAGCGGCGCACCCGGAGGACGGCTTCAGCGCAGGCCATGTTGGGCTTACCCCGTTGGCCAAGTTTTTGCCGTCGAAAACGGCTGAACGACAGTCGGCGTTGCGGGATATCCAACGCGATATTTACCAGCAAGGCTTCGAGGCCGTTGCTCGGCAGTGGGTCGAGCGGCTCGATTCAAAACTGGACGACTTCGCCCGCTGGCGCGCCCCGCAATTCCTCGAGTTGGCGCGGCAGTTCGACCAAAGCGGCAGCCGCGATATTGACGCTTTTCTGCGGTTCGTCCCCGCGCAGGAAATTACCGAGGCTTCCGGAGCCAGCGTGGTGCAGGTGATGACGATTCACAAAGCCAAGGGATTGACATTCGACATCACCATCGTCCCCGACCTCGAAGGCAAACGGCTTGATCAGGCGCGCAACGAAGCCCTGCACACTCAACGCAAAAATGACGGCGAAGCAGACTGGATTCTGGATTTGCCAGGCAAGGATATTTGTATGCAGGACGATTCGCTAAAAGTCGCTGTTGCCGAGGCTCACTCCGAGGCGTGTTACGAAAGTTTTTGCAAACTATACGTCGCGCTCACCCGATCAAGCCACGGGCTGTACGTCATCACCGCCAAGCCCGGCAACTCAGAAAACTACGCGCAACTGCTGACCACGACTTTGGCCAAGGGCGAAGACAATTCGTTCGGGGACGAGTCAGCGCCTGCCAATGTGATATTCGAGGAAGGGAGCTTCGACTGGGTGAGGGCCAAGCCGGTGGCGGAAGCCAAGCCAGTGGCCGAGCCGGAGTTGATCGGGGCCAAGCGCGGGGATGCCCGCTTGGCCAGGCGGCGTGCGTCGGATCATGACGCAGTTGTTTTGTCGGGTGTCCATTTGTTCGAGGCGGGCGGTGCGGATTCCATCTCGTTTGGCCTGGCCGTCCACAAGGTTTTCGAGCAGGTCGAGTGGGCGGACAAAACTGCATTGACCAAGCTGGAACCGCTTCGGAAGACGATGCCGGAGGCAGTCGATGAGGTGGCGCGTTGCCTGGCTAACAAGGCCTTTGCCAAGCGCCTGGCCAAGCCGGAAGGGGACGTGCACCTCTGGCGCGAGCGTGCCTTTGACTTGGTGGTGGAGAACCAATTCATCTCCGGCGTGTTCGACCGGGTGCATGTGTACGCCGATCGTGCAGAGATCATCGACTTCAAAAGCGACAGGGTGAGCGATGAGGCATCGCTGAAACAGGCCACCGAAAAGTACGCGCCACAAATGGCAACCTATCGCCAAGCCTTGGCTAAGCTCACCGGCCTGGCAGAGTCAGCCATCCGTTGCAGCCTCCTGTTCACCCATCCACGCCGCGTGATCGAGGTGTGATTGTTAGATTGTTGACTGCAGTTGGTTAAAGGGTTGCTGGACAAATAAAAACCCGCGCCGGAGGGCGCGGGTTTGGTAAAAACTCTGAGAACTAGAACCAGCCTTTTTTCTCCACTCTGTATTGCTGATAAAAATCATCGTCACTCTTCGTGAGATACATGATGCCCTCAATAAGCCCGATGATGCTCATTGGGATCACTCCCAACCCGCATGTGAAGATGCCTACGATAAGGCTAACGAGCAGCATGATGACAGCAGGCGTGGTTAATCCGAGGATAAATTTGTGGATACCCAGACCGCCCAATAAGATGCCGCATATTCCAGCAGCCGTCTTTTTGCCAACAAACTGATCTCTGTCAGGGGTTGGAGCAGATTGTGGTGCTTGTTCGTTGCCGCCACCAGCTTGCTGCTGGTCGTTGTTTTCCATGTTTTCGTTTTCTTCCACGATAATTTCTTCCTTTTAGGGTGTAATTAATGGTCACTACCCACGGGCTAGGTTGAGAAATTCCATCATAATTTCATTAACTCGTCAATAAGAAACTAGAGGGTAAAATCGGATGAAATAAGTAAAAATCGCTTTCGAAGGGGAAAGCGGTTTATTGCATTAAATAGTCGTTTTCAGGTCAGACATCTTTCCACGAGCGCTCCTTGGCGGAGGCGAGGACGGCGTCACAGACTTGGGCGGTTTCCAATGCGTCGCGGAAGGTGGGGGCGCAGGGCTCGCTGCTGTCGAGGCTGGCGAGGAAGTCGGCGACGTGATGGACGAAGGTGTGCTCGTAGCCGATGCAGAGGCCGGGCACCCACCACTTGTCCATGTACGGCATGTCGCCGTCGGTGATGTGGACGCTGCGCCAACCGCGCGTGGTGGAGTCGTCGCTGTGATCGAAAAACTCGAGCCGGTTGAGGTCGTGCAAATTCCAGCGGATGGAGGCGTCGGCGCCGTTGATTTCAAGAGTGTAGAGTGCTTTGTGACCACGGGCGTAACGGGTGGACTCAAAAAGCCCGAGCGAGCCATTGGCAAAGTGGCAATGGAAAATACAGGCGTCGTCGATGGTGACAGCTTGTTTCTCGCCGGTGGCGGTGTGGACGCGCTCCTTGATGAAGGTTTCGGTGACGGCGGACACGTCGGCGATGCTGCCGTTGAGCCAAATGGCGGTGTCGATGCAATGCGCCAGCAAGTCGCCGGTGACGCCACTGCCGGCCGCCGCAGCGTCTAGGCGCCAGAGGCCTTCGCCGCCCTGCGGGAGGTCGGCGCTGATGGTCCAGTCCTGCAGGAAGTTAGCACGGTAATGAAAAATTTGGCCAAGCTTGCCGCTATCAACGATCTGCTTGGCCAAGGTGACGGCCGGCACGCGACGGTAATTATACCAAACCGTATTCGGCACGCCGGCCTTCTCGACGGCCTCGACCATCGGTAAACTTTCGTCGGCAGTGCGGGCCAGCGGTTTTTCGCACAGCACCATTTTGCCCGCCTCGGCGGCGGCGATGGCCACTTTGGCGTGTTGGTCGTTCGGAGTGCAAATGTCGATGGCATCGATGTCGTCGCGTTTAAGCAGCTCGCGCCAATCGGTTTCATAACTCTCGTAGCGCCACTGCTCGGCGAAAGCCTTGGTGCGGTCCTCCGTGCGGCCGCACACGGCCTTGAGCACCGGCCGATGGCCGAGATCCGGAAAAAAGTCGCTGACGCGCTTGTAAGCATTCGAGTGAGTGCGGCCCATGAAGCCGTAGCCGACGAGCCCGATGTTGAGTGATTTTTTTTCGCTCATTATTTCAAAAGTTTACTCCCAGCCGTGGGCGTCGCGGACGTCGATCATGGCTTTGAGGATGGTGTTCCATGTGTCGGGTTTTTCCAGCGTGGCGTTTGGGAACATGCAGCCGTCCCAGCAGATGTGTTTGATGCCGCGGTCGGCGGCGTCCTTGAGCCAGTAGCCGGAGCATTTTGTGATGTCGAGTTTGCCATTCGGGTCATCGGCGGGGCAGTGTTTGCCGGTCTTGTCGTGGTCACCGGCACCGTGCACTTCGCCGTCGTTTTGAGCGACGTGGAAATCGATGGTCCACGGGCGGAGCTGGTCGGTCATCTGCTCGTAAGCGGGCCAGAATTCCTCATCGCTGTAGCCTTCCTGCAACAGCGCGTGCTCGGGTGCGTTGTAGCCGAGCGTATAAAGATAGGTGTGTGCGAGGTCGGCTTGGAAGCCAAGGGCTTCGGGCATGCCTACGCCTTCGAGCACGTCGAGCATATCCTTCCAGCTGTGCATTCCGGCCCAGCAGATTTCACCCTCGGCGGCGAGGCGTTCGCCGTAGCCGGCGGCTATCTTTGTGGCCTCTTTAAACGTTTCCACAATAGTGGCGGTGTTTCTTGCTGAACCAAATAGTTCCGGATAACCATGATCACTCCGCCACTCATCGATTCCGGATTCAGCGGAGTCGATTCGGATCACGCCGTACTTGCGCGCGCCGTGTTCGTTGAAAATTTTCGCAATGCGACAGGCCATTTTCACCGCGTCGAGAAACTTGCCGCGCTGCTCGGCATTGCCCATCGCGGAGTCACCTACGGTGCCCGGCCAAATGGGCGCGACGAGCGAGCCAATATCAAAACCTTTGCTGACAATGAGATCGGCGATGCCTTTCAATTCATCATCGGTGGCGTTGGGGTCAGTGTGCGGCAGAAAAAGAAAATAATCGATGCCGTCGAATTTCTGCCCATCCACCTCGGCGGCCGCAGTGAGGTCGAGCATGTGCTCGAGGCTGATCGGCGGTTCCTGGCCTTCGTCATCGCCCTTGCCGACGAGTCCGGGCCACATGGCATTGTGTAACTTGGGTGCACTCATGGTTCTGTTTGGTTTGAAATGTAACTCCGTAAATCGGGCCGGGCATGATGTGAGAGAACGTCCCACAGGTCAAGCCGTCGGTTGGCCGCTTGGCCAAGCGCTTGGGGGATTGTGCTTGCACCTTGGGCCGCAGATAGGTACGAAGTCGGGGCCCGTTTTCGGGGATTCCCACGATGCCCGCGTGGCGGAATTGGTAGACGCGCATGATTCAGGTTCATGTCCCAGCAATGGGGTGCAAGTTCAACTCTTGCCGCGGGCACCATTACTTTGGCCTTTCCCAACAGGCACTTACGGCAACTTGTTTATCAAAACAAGTATGTCTCATCATCAATATTTGGAGCGGTGTGCCGGTAAGTGTGCCGGTTTGGTTTTTCTCAAGCCTCCTTCCAACAAGAAATACATCAAGGTCAAAGACCGCCGCGGCCAACCCGTTAGAGGGCTTTGGTTGCGTTGCGGCACCTATTACGCACGCATCACGGTTGAGGATCCAGACGGGGGCAAACGGGATCGGCGCTTTTCATTGGATGCCTCCAGCTTTAAGTGAAGCCAGAGAGGCGTTGGCGCGGCTGCGCGCAGAGCCTCCGGGACACAACAGGAGGAAGAAGAGCGTGCCACTTTTCCCGGAGTTTTGGCCTACTTACATTGAGGCCGTGCGGCACCAGAAACGGGAGCGCACCATCAAGTCGGAGGAGATGTTCCTTAGGCAATGGGAGGCGTGGCTTGGCAACGTTGCCCTCAACCGTATTAGCACTGCACAAGTCATTGGATTTAGGACTGAGCGGCTCTCACGGGGCTTAAGCGGGCGCACGGTCAACCTCGCCGTGACGGTACTCAATAACCTGCTTAACCATGCACAGGACTTGGAAGTGATTCAGAGTCTGCCCACCGAGGGGATGAAGCCCATCCGGTGGAAACCCAAAAAGCGTCCGCTCTTTACCGTTGATGACATCAATCGGCTCTGCACGGCTGCCATCGGGGCAGGGCGCAACGGTCAGATGCTCTCGGATTATTTGCGCCTGATGGCCTGCTGCGGCTCTCGCCGGGATGAGACGCTGCGGCTCAGGTGGTCGGATGTGGACTGGCAGCGGAGGCAGCTCTGGGTGGGTGCGGATGGCTTGGCCAAGAACCATGAAGCGCGGGTGGTGGATTTTAACTCGGCGTTGAGAGCGCATCTGGAGGCCATGCATAGCCGGCGGGAGCAGAATTCTGTCTATCTATTTCCCGCACCGCGCCGGGGAACGGACGATCGGCAGGCCAGAAATCTGAAGGAGTCTTTACGTAAGATTAGGGATCAGGCCGGCTGCCCTGGCTTTGGGTTTCATGACTGCCGACATCATTTCATCAGTTACGCTGTCATGAACGGGATTGATTACCTCACCATAGCCCGTTGGGTGGGACACAAGGATGGCGGCGTTCTGATTGGAAGAGTCTATGGCCATCTAACTGACATCCACACGCCCGGAAGCAGGCCCAGCTGGTTGAAGTTTAAAGTTTAAGACACAAGGGGGGGTAAGCCCGGGGCATGCAGGGGGTCGCTCTCCATCCCTCAATATGTGGGTCTTCTAGACTCCAAGAGATTTCAAGAGGACAAGATCACAAGTTGAGGGGTGCTGGGTGATCAAATTGGGTGGAGACAATCATCCTTGCATATGCTAGCTTCCAAGCACGACATGAAACACCTCCTAATCACAACAATCGCAGCCGTGCTTTTGGTGGGGTGTGGTGAGTCGCAGCAGTCGGCTCCTCCAGTAGAAGTGAAACCAGTTGAACCAGTTGCCGAAGCCGCACAGCCAGAACCGACGACAGCCAAAGCACCAGACATCTCAATTCACGAAGCTGCATCGTCAGGAAACATCGAAGCAGTCAAAAAACACTTGGCCGCTGGTGCGGATGTGAATGCAAAAATCGGGGAAGAGACTCCTTTGCATTTTGCGGCTTTGTTCGGTCGCAAGGAAATCGCTGAAATGCTGATCGCAAAAGGTGCGGATGTGAACGCGAAGGATGAATTTGGATACGCTCCTTTGCATCATGCGGCTTGGAATGGTCGCACCGAAATCGCCGAGTTGTTTATCGCTGCTGGTGCGGATGTGAATGCGAAGGATGGGTGGGAATGGACTCCTTTGCATATTGCGGCCGGTAAAAGTCACAAGGAAATCATCGAACTGCTAATCGGCAAGGGTGCGGATGTGAATGCGCTGAATAACAAAGGTGATACGCCTCTAGACTTGGCCATGCCAGATAGCCCATTCGACAGTACCGAACTCGCCGACCTCCTTCGCAAACACGGCGGCAAGACGGGTGAAGAATTGAAAGCTGAGGGGAAATGAAACACCTCCTACTCACAACAATCGCAGTCACCTCGCTACTGGCCACAACTGCTTTAGCTGATCCGATTCACGTTGCTGCCAGAGTTGGCGACCTTGCGGGTGTCCAAGCAGAATTGGACAAAGGCGTAGATGTGAATGTGAAGGATAGGTTTGGATTTACTCCTTTGCGTGAGGCGGCTTGGTACGGTCACAAGGAAATCGTCGAACTGCTTCTAGACAAAGGCGTAAATGTGAATGCGAAGGATGAGGATGGATGGACTCCTTTGCATTTTGCGGTAACCAAGGAAATCGCCGAACTATTCATCGCCGAAGGCGCAGATGTGACTGCGAAGAATAAGTGGGGTGGGACCACTTTGCAATATGCGGCTCGCAGAGGTTACAAGGAAGTCGTCGAACTGCTTATCGCCGAAGGTGCTGACGTGAATGCGAAGGATAATTATGGACAGAATACTTTGCTTTGGGCGGCTTTAGGAGGCCACAAAGAAACCGCCGAACTGCTAATGTCCAAAGGTGCGGATGTGGATGCGAAGAATACGAGTGGAAAGGCTCCTTTGCATAATGCGGCTTATAACGGTAACAAGGAAATCGTCGAACTGCTTATCGCCGAAGGTGCTGACGTGAATGCGCAGGATGATGATGGCGAAACACCGCCAAATCGGGCCGAAGAAGAAAAACACAAAGAAATCATCGACCTCCTCCGCAAACACGGCGGCAAGTCGGGTGAAGAATTAGCACTGATGCCTCGCTTGGAATACGGCAAGGATCAATGGCCATTTAGTCTCAGTTTTACTACCAAAGGCGGGGAGACTTATGTGGTCGAGGTGACGCAGGACATCAAACAATGGGGTGAGTTGGAGACAGTCGAGGGAACCGGTAAGCGGGTTAAGTTCATCGACCCAAGACAGCCGTTGGTACCGTTCAAGCGGAACTTCTACCGGGTCAAGCTAGTCGAGTAACCACAATCAATGTTCACAATGAAACACCTCCTACTCACAACAATCGCAGCCGTGCTGTTGGTGGGGTGTGGAAATCCAGAAGCAGATCGTGCGCTGCGTTTAGCTGCTAGAAAAGGGGACATTGAAGCTGTCAAGAAATCCATTGCTGATGGCGCAGATGTAAATGCGAAGAGTGAAAGTGGAACGACTCCTTTGCAGCGTGCGGCTCAATACGGTGAAAAGGAAGTTGTAGAACTACTCATCTCGAAAGGTGCGGATTTGAGTGCAAAGGAAGATATTTTTGGAAAGACTCCCTTGCATTATGCGGCTGAAGAAGGTCACAAAGAAACCCTCAAACTCCTAATCGACAAGGGTGCAGATGTTCATGCGGGAGATAAAGATGGAGATTCCCCATTGGCTTGGGCTGTTTATAGTAATCATATGGATATCGTTAAACTACTTATCGCTGCTGGTGCGGATGTGAATGTGAAGAATAATAAGTACGGATGGACTCCTTTGTATAGCGCGACTGGAGGAGGCCACAAGAAAATCACCGAACTACTAATCGACAAAGGAGCGGATGTAAATGCGAAGGATGACACCGGAATGACTCCTTTGCATTATGAGGCTATGAGTTGGGCGGCTTATCATGGTCACAAGGAAATCGTCGAACTGCTGATTGCCAAAGGTGCGGATGTAAATGCGAAGGGTTTTGAAGGCAAAACACCGCTAGATCGGGCCAAATGGGGTGAACCCGAAACCGCCGACCTCCTCCGCAAACACGGCGGCAAGACCAAGAAGGAACTGGAAGCTGAAGGCAAATGAAACACCTCCTAATCACAACAATCGCAGCTCCCCGCAACACTTAAAGACGACCTGTTTTGAAGTTTACTTGAGAGTTTTGAGTGCCTATGGTTTTGCCCAGATACGCTGAAACTGATGAAAACTGCGTCTAAAGAAGGAGAAACAGTTTACCTTGAGGAGGAGGGCTTGTTGGTTACGAACAAGCGGATTGTCATCATCGAAAAGACATACGCTGTTAAACAAATTACTGCGCTCGGCGCTTCAGTCTACAAGGATGGGCCAAAAACCATTTTCGGAATCAACATCGGCAAATCAGCGGCTTGGTGCTGGCTCGGATGGATTGTTGTCGAGTTTCTATTAATGGAGCTGACTGCAACTTACGTCATCAGTAGCATCATGTTTCTATTATTCATTGGTGCGCTTTTTCTTTCTCTCTTGTGGGCTTTTTGGCCCAGTGATATTCGTTACTGGGTCAAAATTGGAAGTGCTTCTGGAGAAGAAAAGGCGTTGCTCTGCAACACTAAAGATGAGGCTCAAACGATTAGTGAAGCCATCAACGATGCCCTCTTCGACAACTTTGCACTCAAAAATAAATTTAACCGCTCCTCTTGGTGTTAGCCCTTCAATTTGGGTTTTCTGGCGGCAAATGAAACACCTCCTACTCACAACAATCTCAGCCGTGCTGTTGGTGGGGTGTGGTGAGTCACAGAGTAGTCGGCTACGCCAGAAGAAACACAACCAGCTGAACCCGTTGCCGAAGATGCAAAACCAGAAGCGCCAACAGATAAAGCACCAGACATCTCAATTCACACAGCTATCGATTAGGGCAATATCGAAGCCGTGAAACAGCACTTGGCTGATGGTGCGGATGTGAATGCGAATTATCATGGGAATACTGTTTTACGCAATGTGACTATTAACTTGACAGGGTTTTATGAAATGTTCTAGCGTTTCCCCCGCAAGCAGCTACATTTGTCACTATAATGATGGGATCATCGACATTAACCTAAACTATCCAAACACAATATGAAAAAACACAGCACTCATCAAGACGGCTTCATGAAAACCAGGATCTTTCAACCGACGTGGACTCTTGTCCTCCTGTTCATCCTGACCCACTCTTTCCTTTCGGCCCAGGTTCTCGATTTTGATCCGACCCTAGAGGGCCCGTGGTCCGATGTTGAGGCAACAACCCTGGCTGTGCCAGAGGTGGCCAATGGCTCGGTGAAGCTCGATGGTAAGGCCTCTTCCGGAGAATACGGCGGCTTTGAGGGGATCACGGTGACTCCGGGCGACAATGCCTGGATTCTTGATTTTCCAGGAGACCGGTCCTGGGACGGCCCTGAGGATTCCAGTTTCACCTTTTGGCTGGCCCAGGATCAGGATCATTTTTATGTCGGCGTGGCTGTTAAGGATGATGTTGTCAATTCCGACGATCCCAACAACGCGTTTTGGAAAGATGACTCCATCGAGATTGTCGTGGATGCGCTCAATGACCGCTACGATAACAATACCGACAACTCGAACGACCCCTACGGCGGTCACTGTTATTTTAATTTCAGAGGCCGGTTCTCCATCTGGGATGACGATAACAACACCAAGACCAGTGAGCGGTGGTCGAGCGCAGTGGAGTGGACCTATGGTGAGGACGGCGATGTTTACGGTGTGGGCTCCGAGGTGGAGGGTGGCTGGCAGTTGGAGGTCCGCTTTCGCAAGAGCCAGTTTGAAGATCCCGAGGCCGGCAACCTGTTGAGCAACGGTTATAAGATGGGCTTTAACATCGGGCTCGATGACGATGACAAGCAAGGGCCGGGAACCAACGGCAGTGGCGACCGGACTCAAGACCTGGAACTACAATATTGGTGGGCCAACCGCGCCCGCCTCCAGGGATGGTCGGCAGAGGAAGCAGATAATTTTTGGCCCGAAGAGATCGCCCGGGGGGACCACTTGGACTATTACGACCTGGTGATCAATTCGGCCGGTCGCCTTTCCCACGGCGGAACTGGTGAAATTGTCTTTGGCGCACCCCCAGATATCTCTCCTTTTGACGAAACTAAGTCACAGATCGCCCTGCCTTTGGCGGAGCCGCCAACCATTGACGGAATCATTGATATCAATGGCGGTGAATCCTGGGCCTGGGCTGGCGGCGCCGCCGGGACATTCTGGCGCGTGGAACCCGATGAGAACCTGGCCGACGGTATCCGGGGGGGCTCCATGGGGGATAATGGTGAGGCACCTGTTGACAAGCAGGATCTGAGCTTTCTGATTTTCGCGGGCTATGACGCGGACAACCTCTACGTCGCGGTCAGGGTGCAGGATGACATCCTGTCCGAGGACAGCGCCGAGGCGGGATCTAAAAACGGAAATACTTGGCATGATGACAGCGTGGAGGTTTTCATCGATGGGGACAACAGCAACTTCCCCACAAGAAGCGGGAACGATCCCAACGTGATTGACACCGGCGGCCAGTTCGTCATCACCGTGAACAACGCCTACCGGGAAAATGAGGCCGGCAACCCGGGTTACGGCGAAGGGGAGGCTTGGTTTGCGCTAACCTCCGTAACTGACACAGGTTACGATGCTGAATTTCGGATTTCCCTGGATACCATCGGCAACCCCAAACCCGGTGATGTCATTGGGTTTACTGTTGCCATCAACGAAGATGATGATGATGGGCCCAGGGACAAACAGATCGTTTGGGTAGGCAATGCCCACACCGAGATCACCTATGGCAACCTGCTCCTTGGAGGCAGATCCTACACCGCCCCGAAAACCGACGCCCCGAAGATCGACGGGATAATCAACTATGAGGAGTACGAGGGCGCCGAGAGAATCTACATCAACCCCCACAACGGGGTTTACGACATCCCCTCGGGAGACGATACATGGGCTTGGAACGACCACAGTTTTTTCGCCTGGGTAACCCATGATGATGAGGCTGTCTATGTGGCGGTCGATGTAAGAGACGATAAGATCGTCACCGACTCCGCTGAAGCGGGGAGCGAAGACGGACAGACCTGGGTTGATGACAGTGTGGAAATCTTCTTTGATGTGGATGACAGCAATGACGCGGGTCGGGGGGTCCAGGGATTTGAAGGCCAATACGTGATCACCGCCAACGGTGCATGGCGTGACAACGAGGCCAACAATCCACAGTTCGGAGAGGCGGATGATTGGTTTGGCGCATTCAGCTTGACCGATGGTGGATATCAAATCGAATTCAAGGTTAAAAAGTCCGCTTTGTCGGATCCTGCTCAAGGAGCCAATTTGGGCTTCAATATTGCCATCAACGACGATGATGGCAGCGGCCGAAAGGCGCAGCTCAACTGGAGCGGCCGACCCCACGCGGAATTCACCTATGGAAGCTTGATCCTTGGGGAGAGCATTGGCGGTGGGCCAAGTCTTTTCTTCTATCAGTATGCAGAGGGTAGTAGCTATAATAAATTTCTGGAAATTCGCAACCCGACAGATTCTGAGGTGGATTTGTCAGGCTACGCTTTCCCAAATCAAAACAATGGGGTGGATGATGTGGAAAGTTTTGACTACTGGAACAGTTTTCCTGAAGGAGCTACTATCCCCGCTGGGGGGAAATATATTATCGCACACCCTGACGCAGACCCGGCCATAGTTGCAGTTGCAGATCATCTCCACAAATACCTAAGCAATGGGGATGATGCCTATGCCCTGGCCAAGGGGTCCAGTGAGGATTATGTCGTTATCGATGTTATCGGTGACATCAATGGTCCTGATCCGGGCAGTGGTTGGGAAGTGGCCGGTATTTCTAGTGGAACAAAGGATCATACTCTGATTCGCAAGCCCACGATCAGCGGAGGCAATCCTGACTGGGCAGCATCTGCTGGGACCAATACTGAGGATTCTGAATGGATCGTCTTGGACAAGGACGTTTGGCAACTTGGGGAAAGCAAGCCGACGATCAGCTTGGTGAACAACGGCGATGGAACCGTCACCGTGACCTTCGAGGGCAGACTGCAGACGGCGCCGACGGTCAATGGTCCGTGGCAGGATGTGGACGCGGAGAGTCCGTTGATACTGCAACCGGATCAACCGGCGACGTTTGGCCGAGCCGTGAGCGAGTAATTTGGTTGTTTTAATCAAAGAAAAAGAACACACACAAAAGGCCGGGCACATCGCCTGGTCTTTTGTTTATTTCCACACTTGAATTTCAAATTGCATCAGTCCAAGTCAGACTGTGGCATTCACTCCATCCTAACGGCCATTATTCCTTTGGGAATTCGCCTTGAACCAAGCTGACCATATTTTGTCCAGGTGCCACCACAGTATTACTGGTTCTGCCATTAGGCCACCTGACTGCAATTCTGCCGCCGGCAGGGATTGCGCCCATCCCGAAAGTCAGTGTGGATGTATTTTGCGAAAGATACCCTCCCCCTGCGTAAATCTCGGCGCTTTGGCGAGTGCCGTCCCAAAGGGTGAATGTAACATAAGCACCTATCGCCGTAGGATTGCCTTGAGATCCCTGCAAATGAACGTTCAGCATGTGGTTCAAATGTGAACCGGCATTTTCGAAAGCAGCAATTTCACCGTCATTCACCCCAAAAAACAGATCCGGCCAACCGTCATCGTTCAGGTCAGTAACCGATAACGACCGTGCGTCCTGCCATACGGATAAGCCGCTGACTTTTGCGGGGATTGGATCAAACTGCCCTCCTCCTTGATTCGACAAAAGTTGCCCGACGCCTCCAGCTAGGGGGCCGATTTCGGGTTGGGCATGATAAAAGTTTTGAGCCAGGCAAATGTCGGTTAATCCATCGGCGTTAAAATCAACCAGGACGACACCATGAGCAGGGGCGGTTTGCGCGATCCTGGGCAGAGGGTGAAATGAAAATCCGTCCTTACCTTGATTCATCAAAACGCAAGATGCAGAAGTGTTCACTTCATAACGAGACAGTTTGCTCAAAACGGTTTCGTCAAAAGTGTCCCTCACCGAGGATCTTGCAAAGCTGCCATAACTTGGAAAACGCGGCACCAGATTGGGCATTGCTCGAAGGATACAGGTCCTTCCGCGGCGAAAGGATAACTGGTTGTCCTCGTGGAAGGCCTCCAGGATTCGAGGATCTCGCAATTCGGGAAAAGTGCCGTAAAAAAGAACCTCCGGCCGACTGACTGTGGGTTGGTAGGGCGTGTTCCAACCCAGGTTTGTTGTGACATAATCGATATCTCCGTCACCATCAAGATCCCGGCCCTGAATGCCGTTCCACCATCCGGTCCGTTGTGCAAGGCCGGAGGAAACAGTTTCATCTTTGAACACGCCCCGATCATTGCGAAGAAATCGTATTGAACCCCATTCGACAGTGAGAAGTAAGTCGGGCCAACCGTTGCCATCGACGTCCGTCCACAGGGCTGACGTGACCATTCCTGTCTTTTCAAGGGGCTTCGCTGCCTCATGAGTCACATCGATAAACCGACCCTGCTCGTTGCGTAACAAACGACTGGAAGCGGATAATGGATAGGCTCCGGGGACAACGCGTGCCCCGATGAACAAGTCCAAGTCACCGTCACGATCAAAATCTGATGCGGCCACCACACTGCCGGCATCCCTTAGGTCGGGTAAGACTCCCTCATCGGCCCGGATGAAACCGTCTTGTCCGATGTTCCAATAAAGTCGATCACGAAGCCTTTCATCATTCGGAGGATACTCCACACCTCCCGAAACGACGAACAGGTCCAAGTCACTGTCGCCATCTGCGTCAAAGAATAATGGAGCCATGTCCTCGTATTCATTATCCTCGGCAAAAATTTGGACATTTACTTTGTGTAACTCATGATTCTGATCGTGGCGATAGAGTGTTCCCGCATCACCGGCAGCGCCACCGAGATAAAGGTCATCATCGCCATCACCATCGATATCGCCCCAGGCCATTCCGGGACCCAGGCGTGATAAGCGTTTGGGCAACAACGGTTGGCTTTCGAAGTCGTCATATGGACGTTCGACATGAACAATCTTTTCACTGAGTGAAATGCGTCGGAACCACGGTATTGCCGGCTTGTCTCCCAGAGGGCGATCAACCGGTTTGACCGTGGAAGGAGATTCTGTGATCTCGTACAGGTGATCGACTTCCAGATGATTCAGAATTTGTATTTGGCCGGACGGCCAATGAACAGTCAGATTGTCAATGTCATCCTCAGTTCCCAAGCCAAAATGAACAATGGGTTCATTGGCCGAAATGAATCCTCGTGTCGAGACCAATTGCTGCGCTTGCAGGTTTGAACGGGTCTTTAAAATGATCCGACTACCTATGCCCCAGCGGTTGCTTTTCGTCCCATGAAGCCGCACTAGAATTGCATGCCCAGTTTGGCTGCGATTCTCATAAACCGACAACGGTTCATCAAAATGAGTCACCAGCAAATCAAGGTCGCCGTCCCGGTCCATGTCACCGGTGGCAGCGGCAAAGCTGACCCCTAAATGATTCAAACCCCAGGACCGGCTGACATCGGAAAATTGATAGTCCCCCAAATTGCGGAATACGAAATTCCGCTCCTTATGGATGGGAGTCGATTGCCAATGATCATCACGCGCGCTGGGGCCCGTTGTGCTCGCATCTAAATTCATAAAGTCACGTGTCATGCCGTTGGCAATAAAAAGATCGATCCGCCCGTCATTATCGTAATCTCCAAATTTCGGTGTCCAGGTCCAATCCGTGGCGGCCAATCCCGTCAGGTGGGCGATTTCCATAAATCGTCCGGTTCCGGTGTTGCGATAAAGCATGTTTCGACGCGATTGTCTGGGGCGAGCGAATTCCAGGAACCATTTGTCCTTGCGCATATCATCCAGGCTGATTTTGCGTCGCGCTGCTGTGGATCCTCTCATGTCCGCAGCGAAAAAGTCAGTATGCCCGTCATTATCGATGTCGCCATGGTCCGATCCCATGGAGGACCAGGGAAGATATGGCAGCGCGGTATTCGCCACGTCTCTGAACGTGCCGTTGCCATTGTTGTGCCATAATTGGTCCGGGCCCCGATAATCATTGCTCACATATAGGTCAGGGAATCCATCTTCGTTGTAATCCCACCAGGTTGCCGCCAATCCAATATGGTTGCCCGTGATGCCGGCTGGTTCATTGACTACCGTAAACCGTCCTGATCCATCATTGCGATAGAGATAGTCACGCTGACCGGCGATGAACAACTCGACTCTTCCCGGGCCTTTGGACATCATCTCAAACAGTTCTCGGTATCTAGGTCCGATGCTGGCTTGTCTTTGTGGGTTTACCTGAATCAGGCCGCGTTGAAATGCCTCCTTGGATGATTTGGGCAATTTCGCCATCCGCCCTGTGTTTAATCGATGAGTGACCAGGTAACCGTCCATGTCGCCGTCCAAATCGTAATCCGCGAATGTCATCATCACGCTGGCTCCAGAGAAATCCAAACCATGGTCCCGAGCCCTCTCGCGAAAACGTCCCTGGCCTTCGTTGATATATAATAGGTTGGGGGCATTAAAGGCGCACACAAACAGATCCAAATCTCCATCGTTATCAATGTCCGTGAAAACGGCTCCGGCACACCATCGCCCCTTGCCCCCAACTCCGGCCTGATCCGTGACGTCGACAAAACGCCAGTCGCCCATGTTGCGATATAAACGGTTTCCACGGTCATAATGCGTTAGATAGACGTCTGGATTTCCATCCAGGTCGAAATCCCCTATGCAAATGCCGCAACCGGCGGCTTGATCGGTCAATAATCGAAACGGCGCCTCTTGGGGAAATTGAGGCGTGAAATCAAGTCCTGTTTCCGAAGACGGCAAAGCCTGGAACAAAGTGGTTTTTGGTCCCATGCCTCTGGGCTGCAATGGTATTTTACGCACTTGGTCAGATGGAGTTGGACCCAACTGCTCCGCGCACGGTTCCCTTACCGAAATGCCAACCACGAAAATGATCAGGAGTTTCGACAACACTTCGGCCACCGCTAACTGCGCGCGCTGGCTCTGGCATCGCTTTCGTGCTACCTCAATCATTGCCCGGGTTCAATCCAAGTCCACGATTTTTGTGCATGTTTTTATCCCTGCGCTTGTGCGAACAGACACTATTGAAGAACGTCACCGCTGGCAAGGCCGGGACAAGTGCGCGGAGGGTGTTCATGTCAGCAAATTGGCCGCCTGCAAGAAAAAAACTTTGTAGAATTGAACACAATAAGCTACCGTCTCCGTGCATTTCGTCCTTGCTTTCCAATGAAAACACTGCGGAACAAAACCTTCGGCTTTACCCTGATTGAGCTTCTTGTGGTCATCGCGATCATTGCCATTCTCGCCGCGCTACTGCTCCCCCTCCCTTGCCAATGCGAAAAAGCAAGCGCATCGGGCAGGCTGCGCCAGCAATCAACATCAGATTCATTTGGCCTACCAGATGTATGTCGGGGATAATAATGACTGGTTTCCGGTGGCTCCGGGG
>Ga0208879_1001646_pt1 | contig 20686 bp, 17 predicted proteins | sample Knorr_S15_td_Bot_FD_185605 | JGI IMG/M metagenome (GOLD analysis project Ga0208879, IMG submission 185605) | Marine microbial communities from Southern Atlantic Ocean transect - Knorr_S15_td_Bottom_ad_5009_LV_A (SPAdes) (version 2) | ecosystem: Environmental > Aquatic > Marine > Oceanic | place... | reverse complement strand
GATAGTCAAGCCGGCCCCCACCCCCGCCCAATGGGCACCCCTCTCCCTGTCAGGGTGAGGGAATTACGCTGCACAGCGGCTGGTGCGATCGATTCAGATAACGCCTCCATATCGCAGAAAACGCGGCAATGCCGCCTAGAACATCAAGGGGCACCAGGGCGCCCTGACCGTGGCGAACATGGCATCGGCCAGCGCGATTGAGCCCTGGACGTTTTCTTCCACACGACCTGCTCGATAGAGGTCGGCAAGTTTCGCGCCACCGAGGTAGATCGTTGCCAGCGAAGCGGTCGGAAGGGTTATATCCGCCGGTTTTGTTGTCGCAACACAACTCGCTCCACCTGGTCCTCCGATCAACTCGAACCTTCCACCCCATTCGGGAATGAACGAGTCCTCAACTTCGAATACCAGACTGCCTTCAGCTAGATACGTTCGGGCCGCCAGCGCTTCTGCAACATCAAGCAGCCGGTACCAGACGCCGTCATAGGGTTTTCGCTCCAACTGCCGCGGGTCGTCGAGCATCCACGGCAAACTATCGTCCGATGGCGAGCACCATGTACTTACCCGATCGTAAAGGTCGACGTTCAGCAGGTGGTTCCACAGTGCAGCGTGGGAGGCGGAGTTGCTGTGAATCACGTTATCTGCATTGATCACACCGTGGGTCTGCTCGCCAAATACATGCAGTTCCTTAACCATGTATTTCGCGTACCCCATGGGTACGCCGTCTTCCTCGTAAACAACGATGAACGGCTTGCTCCAACCATTTTTCGATTCGTTCAGACCGAGTGCCGCACCATCCCAGGAAGCGTCATCCCTCCGCGGAATACCGACCTTCGCCCTGACCGCCGCCGCCCACGCAACCGGGAGTACTTTGCGGGCTTCGTCCCGGTCGACGAACCTGACCTTGCCGGGGATGTCCGGCATGTGCTTCAGCGCGGCCTGCCGTGTGTCGATCAAGAAATTCTCGTGCTCGATGGCGATGCCGTAGCCAAAACGACCGTAGATGATGCTCTCCGATGCCCACAGCGACGCGACCGGCTGCCCTTTGTCCCGTTCCTGCCGGAGCAACCTGCCCATCATCTCGGTCAGGACTCCCCGCCTGCGGTGGGTGGCAGATACCGTCACGGCGGTCACCCCGGCATTCCCCACAATGGCACCGCCCGGCACGGCAGATTCAAACGGCAGGGCTGCCGACGAGCCGATGATCACCCCATCGTCGAACGCCACCATCGTCATTTCGGGGGTGAGAGCCCTTTTGTCAATCTCATAACGTTCGTCCGAGGGGTCGTAGTGACTGCCAAATCCCCGCTCAGTCACTACACCAAAGGCTTTGTGCTCATCCCATGTGATCAGGCGGTATTCGATGGTCATAATTCAGCTTGTTGCGTAAGGTTGCCTAGAAATAATGTGCGCACCAGGGCGCAGAGTCGGTCGCAAACATGCCGTGAAGCCTTGCAAGCGACCCGGCTGAGACGATATCGATGCGGCCGGCTTCAACAAGCGGGCCCGGTGCCGTTCCCCCGAGATAGAGCGCGGCCAAATCGCCCGGGGCCATGATGACGTCGGGCTTTTCGGTGGTTTTTTTCACAGACGCCTGCGAATTTTCGATGTCGAGTACGTAGGTCCCCGCTACTTCAGGTTGCGATTCAGAAACCAACCCTACTTTCAGTCGCCCGTCTGCGTTGTAAGTACGAGATTCGAGCGCCTTCGCGACATCGAGAAATCGGAGCCAGAGTGAGTCATGCGTTTTGCGACTGAGCCGCCGAGGATCCGACAGCATCCACCATAGCGGATCGTCCGCCGGTCGATTTTCGGCCGTAATCTTCCCGACAAGGTCGAAGTTCAACAGAAAACGCCACAGGGCAGCGTGAGCGGTATCGGTAACGGAAGCCTGCTCTTCGACCAGCAGGGTGCCCATGTCCGAATCACCCGACCGGCTCATGCGGTAGGTCACGTAGCCGGTCTGTTCCCCGCCCTCTTCGCAGATCGCGAAGAACAACGCACTCGCGCCGCCGCGAACACGCTCCTCATCGAACAGCACATACTGCCAGCGTCCGGCGCTCCTATCGACGGCGCCCGGTGTTTTCCGGCGCATCTGGTCGTAGACACCCGGCAGGATCACGGCAGCTTCTTCGGCGTCGACGAAGTAGACGTGGGCTTCCGATTCGCCAGGATCAACCGGCCCTGGCGAGTGGGCGAACGCTCCGAACCGCGGCTCGATAGCCCAGTCGTAAGAACTGACCGCCAGCCCGTAGTTGAACCGGCTGTAAAGGTGTGATTGAGAGGCCCAGAGCCCGCTCACGATGTCGCCGCGTTCGCGGGCCGATTCGTGTATCCGGGCCATCATTCCCGAGAAAGCGCCCTGGCGGCGGTGTGTGACCGAGGTCGTGATGTAAGCCACTCCGGCCATGGGGACCGTTGAGCCTCCCGGCACGGTCAGCGAATAGGAGTCGGCTCCACCGGTGCCGACAATGCGGTCTGACCGGGTATCCACCGCGGCTACCAGGCGATCGATTTCGACTCGCTGTTCGCGCAGGCGTGCGACATCGTCCGGGTGGACGTGGTCGCCAAAACCGCGGCGAACGGCCCTTCGCCACTCGGTGAAGTTATCGTCGGTTACCTGTCGGAGTTCGATCGTCATTGGAGTAAATAATGGGACTGTAAAATCTGCCCGACGACGTATGCTACGTGCTGCATCAACGCCGGGCCAGCTTTCAGGCGCAAGCTCCTAACAAGAAAAGGTAATTTCAGAATGGCCGCTCTACTCGAAGACAGGGTTGTACTGGTAACCGGGGCCAGTTCCGGCATCGGCCGGGAATCGGCGAAAGTGATGGCCGCTCAAGGAGCAAAGATCGTCGCTGCAGCAAGGCGAGAAGCGGAGATCGCCGAAACGGTGAAGCAAATCGAAGCGGCGGGCGGGACCGCCAGCTACGTGGTGACCGATGTGACCGATGGCGGGCAGGTTGAACGGGCCGTGCAGCACGCTGTGGCGACATACGGGGCGCTGAACGCGGCGTTCAACAACGCCGGCATGCTTGAAAAACGAGAAAGCCTGCACGAGGTCGAAGACGACCATTTCGACCAGATCGTCAATGTGAACCTGAAGGGCGTGTTCCTGTGCATGAAGTACGAGATCCGGTACATGCTTGAACACGGTGGCGGCGCTATCGTCAACGATTCGTCCTATAACGGACTCCGGGGACACCCGAAGCACTCGATCTACTCGGCGACCAAGCACGGGGTGCTGGCACTTACGAAATCAGCGTCGAGAGACTACGCCCGCAAACGTATACGCATCAATGCCATCTGCCCCGGAGTGATCGACACCGTGATGATGCAGGAACTGGACAACAATGATCCGGAAATTCGTGCCGGATTGGAACGGTGGGTCCCGCTCGGGAGATACGGCGAACCGCAGGAAGTGGGCGATCTAGTTGCTTTCCTCTGCTCGGACGCGGCGTCGTACATCACGGGACAGGCGATATCGATCGACGGTGGCGTAACGGCGTAGGGCTCAGAATGTCCTCCCTCACAGGGAGAGGAGATAGAGCACTCACCGCGTCCACTGTGCCTTGTACGGCGCGGGCTTGCCATCGTTCGGTTCTGGCCCTTGTACCGTGCCTTCACGCCACGACTCAACCGGAATCCAATCGAGTAGCTTTTCGCCCTTAGTGACGGAAAGCGGACTTTTGAACCCGGTTATCGGCTCACGAATTTCCACTCCGGGAAACTCGGCTTCGATTGCGTCCATCGTCGGGATTTCGAGTGTGGTGTCGGTGGCGTTGATGAAGAATGCCTCGTGACCCCCAAACTCTTTTTCGATCGACAGGCGGCACGCCCTGGCCGCGTCGTGCCGACCCACCCAGCTCCAGAACCCCATCGGGTGCCTGCCCCCGGTGCTCGTTTTGTCTCCCGACTCGAGGTGTCGTTCGGCAGTTGCCGGGTCCCAGAGGGCGTGAAACCGCATGTTGGCGATCTGGACCCTGCCGGGCCTGCGCCTCACGAACGCTTCGCCCATCTGCTCGCCAAGCCATTTCGACTGCGAATACGCGTCTTCGGCGCGTGTCGGGTGGTTCTCGTCAACGGGCAGGTAGTCCGGCATGTAGAGTTTTTGGCCCCAGCCAGCGCCCACCGCGTTGATCGACGATGCCATACAGATTCGCTCGATACCGTGGACTTCAGCGGCTTCAAGCACATTCCAGTTCGCCATCATGTTGATGCGGAACAACTTGTGTTCGGGGTCGGTGTTCGGGGCCGGAATGGCGGCCATGTGGATCACCGCGTCGGCGCCGGTCAGTGCGTTGAGCACCTCGCCATAATCAGTGACATCGATGCGCCAGTACTGGGCGGCGTTGGAAGCGGAGCCGGGGCGTGGCGGAACGGCGTCGATGTTGTAGACGTCGTAGCCGTTGGCAGCCAGTTCGGCAATTATGTATTCGCCTGCCCTGCCCGACCCCCCCGTAACCACTACTTTTTCGGCCATTCTTGCCTCCACAATTAAGTACCAGCCGCTCGTACGCACAACAGCTTTTTCGACCGCACAATTATGTGCGCGTGTCGAAGGATCTGGTGAGGTGCTTTCGGTGAAAAATAGAACCGAGACCCGTGATGGTTGATCGTTTGCCATCTCGCTCTATTGCGGGCATATCCGGATGTTCCGATTCTCGGTAGTCGATACCGCAAACCCATTTATCACGAACTTCGCAACGAATAAAGATTTGCGCTTCAATATTCGGCATTCATGAACATATTAATCAACCGATAACAAACATTTCATTGCCATAAGACGTGAGACGTGCATAATCTCGGGGCATTGGTGACGTGAGCGGAGTCCGAGAGGCGGGATCATGAAGCGTATTGTCATTTGCTGCGATGGGAGCGGAGCAGATAAATTAGAGCGGCAACCCTCGAACGTTTTGATGATGTACCGCGCAACACGCGGATTCGAACCTGGCCAGATCTCCTGGTATGAGGCCGGGGTCGGAACTGGCACGTTGTGGAATCGTTTCAGGGGCGGTGTCTATGGCGATGGACTTACCCGGAGCATTCAACGGGCTTACATGCATCTTGTTGAACACTACGAACCAGGCGATGAAGTGTTCCTTTTCGGATGGAGCCGTGGTGCATTCACCGTCCGTAGCCTCGTCGGTCTGATCAAAAACATTGGACTGTTGACTCCCGAGCGTGCCGCGTGCTTTCCGGTCGGGTTGGAAATGTACAGACGGAAGACCTGCGGACCGAATTCCGACATTGCAAGACGATTCCGTGAACAGAATTCCATCGATATGCCAGTTAAATTTATGGGCGTGTGGGACACCGTTGGATCGATGGGAATTCCGGCACGTCGCTTCAGTCGCGACGGGAGTTGGATGAAGAAGTATGGATTCCACGACGAAAGATTGACCACGATGGTCGAAAACGCACACCAGGCACTCGCGATCGACGAAAAACGGGGCACTTTTAAGCCCGTCATATGGCACGACCCGGAAGCACCCAAACCAGATTCAACAGAGGCAAATAAGTCCGATGACGATCTAATCAAGCAACACCCGGCCTGCTTCGCGGAATCAGGTTCAGTTTCAGTTGCCATTGTTCGGCCAAAACAAACCGTGGTACAGGAGTGGTTTAGAGGGTGCCATTCCGATATTGGTGGTACAAATGTGCCCGCGGGACTTTCGAATCTGACGTTCCACTGGCTAACAAATCGTGCGAAAGATTTCAACCTGCAAATCAACGAAGCGGGCGATCGCCACCTGCAAATCAACGAAAGGTATGCGGCACTCCATGCCAATCTCGGTGTCAAACAGGAAATTCACGAATCGCTACACTGGATTTATCGAATCCTCCCCAAGTATCGACGTCCAATTGGAATGACTTACCCAAAAGTGGAAGCGATCAATGCGTCGGTCCTTGAGCTCGTGGAAAGCTCGCCCGAAACGTACCACCCGAAAAACCTAACCGACTATTTCAGTCGTCACCCGCGCTTGCTCCAGGACAATGATTGATGGTGCGTGAGCGTTATTGGCGATTGGAACGGCGCGTTCAAGACGAATCCTGAACCGGTCATGCAACCCGGCAAAGAGGGCGACCAACATGGCAAACGGCTCGCTCTCTAGGCTAGCGAGCGGTTCATGTAGCCGTCCTCCGCATTCAGTAAATCTCCCTCGGCAAACCGTTCGACCCGGAACGGCTGCACATCGATGAGGTCGGTCGCGCCGTCGATGACAAGGTCGCTCAGGATCTTCCCGACGCCCGGACTCAGCTTGAAGCCGTGGCCGCTGAACCCGGCCCCGACAAACAGGCCGTCGAGCGCCTGCACCCGCCCGAACGCCGGCATGAAATCGGGCGAGCAGTCGTAAACGCCCGTGTAGCCGCGCAGGAGTGATGCCGAATCCTGCCCGGGGAACCTGGCGACAAACCGTTCCAGCTGGCTCACCTGCTCGCTCAGCCCGGCTGGTTTGACAGCTTCGACCTCCTCGTCAACAAGGCCTTTCATGGGATCGTGCTCTCCTATCAGCGTCAGCGAACCGGCTTCGGGCCGGAAGTACGTCTCCACTATGCGATCGGAGACGATCGGGTGAATTCCGCCGAAGTCCGGTGTGCGCTCAACAACTGCGATCGCGTGCCGGACCGGCGTAATTGGCAGGTCGACCCCGTGTTCGGCAAGCAGCGCACTTGTCCTGAAACCGGCCTCGACGATAACGGTGTCGGCGTTGATGGTGCCATCGGATGTTTCGACGCCAGTTACGCGGTTGGCTTCCGACGCGATATGGATCACTTCGGGGCCGATCTGAACCTCGACGCCTAGATCGCGCGCCGCGCCGATAAACGAATTCGCGACCGTTGAACCATCGGCATGACCCGAGTTCGGCTCCCACGCACCCGCGACAACATCCTCACGCACAAGACGAGGCTCGATATCGCCAACTTCATCGGGTGTGACCATCCGGGCATCGATGCCCAGTCGCTGCTGCATCGCGATGATCTCGCGGGCGTGCGGAACTTCTTCAGCGCCAAAAAGAATCAGGAATCCAACCTCGCGAAACCCGCTCTCACCGATACCGACGATGTTGTTCCAATCGCCGAACATCTCCCGACCGTACATTGCCACTTTAGTCAAGGATTCCAGGGTGTAGTGCATCCTTACGATCGCACTCGACCAACCTGAAGCGCCCGCGGCAATGCCCTCTTTTTCGACGAGGATTATTTTTCCCGCACCCCGGCTGGCGAGGTGCCAGGCCGTCGAAGCCCCGTGCACTCCGCCGCCCACAATGACGATGTCGGCCGTTGTAGCCATCGAACAAAAACTCCAGGTCCGCTCGCTGTTATTTCAAGGATTTTTTGGTGCAGCACTACTCTGGCACAGGAAACCGGCCGGCAACAGGGTCGCGTACGATTCCGGACGACGAGTAATATTCCCTCAAACGTTCACCCCGCACCGAATCTGCTGGTGAAATCCGCAGGCAGCAATCGCCAGAAGAAAGTTCAGAAATCGCAAATGGTCCTCGAAACACTCAAGCAAGTCCCCGATCCAACATACGTCCACGCCGCGCCTCTGACCGAGTTCGTTTCGAGCCTCTTCGCCGCGGCTGGAATGCCGGGCGACGAGGCATGGTTGTGCGCGGAAGTACTGGTCGACGCCGACATGAACGGTATCGACACGCACGGCGTTTGCTACAACATCGACCACCACTACCTGGCGGGGTTGCTCGACGGCTACATCAACCCAACGCCCGATATGAAGGTGACGTACGAGACCCCCGGTACCGCGGTGATCGACGCCGATCGCGGCATGGGGATGATCGCCGGCGTGATGGCGATGAAACTTGCGATCGAGAAGGCTCAGGTAACGGGGATGGCATCGGTCGCAGTGAAGAATTCTTCGCACTACGGCGCGGCCGGCTACTATGCCCGGCAGGCTCTTGAGCACGACATGATCGGTTTTTCGATGTCGTCTGGAGGCAAAAACGTAATCATCCCCCTGAATGGTCGCTGGCCGTGGATGGGCACGAATCCAATGGCATTCGCTGCTCCCGCCGATAAGGAGCCGGCGTTCGTCATCGATATGGCGTCGTCGATCTCATCGTTTGGCAAGATTGCGATCGCTGAATCTTTTGGTATCGATATTCCAACTGGCTGGGCACAGGATGCCGATGGCAATTCCGTGACAGATATGACACGCCGCAGCGAAGTTATCGGGCAGCCGCCACTTGGCGGGACGCATGAGCAGGGTGCGCACAAGGGTATGGGGATCGGCATGATGGCCGACGTGCTGAGTGCGATTCTGCCGGGTGAGCCGGTTTCAGGTCTTGTTCCGGATGTCGCCAAGGGTGGCGGTCGCTTCTGCCATTTCTTCCAGGCGACTCGCATCGACGGTTTCCGGCCCGCTGATGAGTTCAAGGCAGATATGGACACCATGCTGCGGACGCTGCGGGAGCAGGAGTCGGCACCGGGGGCGCCCGATATCCAGTACCCCGGGCATCCAGATGCGGTCTACGTGAAGAAACGGACGGAGACGGGCATTCCCCTGCCGAGACACACGGTGAACTACTTCAAGCAGATGGCGGACCAGCTGAACGTGGAGTGGACGATCGGGGGGTAGGGGCGCGCGATGGATCTGACGGCTGCTCAAATTGAAAAACTTCTTACATTTCGCGGGTACGGAAACCCGAGCGATCGGTTCTGGTTCGTTGGCATGGAAGAAGGCGGTACAAGCGACGTTGAACACCTGCGGATAAGAGCGAACAAGTTCAATGTCGTTGAAGACCTGGCGGAATCGCACAAAAACTTCAAATCACACAACATGTCGAAACTCATCTCTACATGGAGGTTGATGTCGGCAATTGTCGGGCGGATTAGCGGCGAATCTAAGTGGTGGGACCAGGACTTCGCGCGGGATTATCAAAACAATCAACTTGGGCACCTCGGTGGCGAAACATATCTCACTGAGGTATTGCCACTGCCCAAACATGGATTGAGTGATTGGCCATACGGAAATATCTTTGATTCTCCGAGGGACTATTTCGATAAAAGGTTCCCATATCAGCTGACGTCTATTCGCGCTGAATACAGGTCGGCCAAACCGAAACCGCAATTCGTAATCTGCTACGGCAAAACCTACTGGCGCAGGCATCGCCAGGTATTTGATTTCATCGACTTTCAACCGGCCATGAACGACGCTATCCAGTGGGGGCGCAACGAAAGCACTGTTTTTTTGGTAACTAATTTTTTAGACTACGGATGGACGGGATTCACACAGAATTTCGTTGATACTCTATGCGAGTTCGCCCTGAGTAAATCCCCAAATTAACGCCCCAAAAGAGAAGCCCCCGGTTTTGCCGGGGGCTTCTCACGCGTGTCACGCCGCGAGGCGGACTGTAAGCCGAGTCCTGTACCGGCCCCGCATAACGCGGAAACCGGCGACGGCCATCCATCTAGGCCTACGGTTGCCCGCAGGCTCAAGCGACCAACCCGGAAGCTACCCGGATCCGGTCACAGCTTCCCTATTTGGTCTTGCACCGAGTGGGGTTTACCTTGCCCCGCATGTCGCCATCCGGGCGGTGCGCTCTTACCGCACCCTTTCAGCCTTACCCCGATTCGATTTCTCGCATCGTGGCGGTTTACTTTCTGTTGCACTTTCCGTCGGGTCGCCCCGCCCTGCCGTTAGCAGGCACTCCGATCCATGAGGTGCTCGGACTTTCCTCCCCCGCGCCGACCAAAGCCGACACGGCGGCGACCGTCCGTCCTCCTCGCGACAGGGTTAAGGGTACTTGTAACATGGCAACAAATCTCTGGGTCTTGAAATCTGTGTCAGGAGAAGCATGGAAACTCGTCAACTCGGCAAAAACGGCCCGACCGTTCCAGTGGTATGCCTGGGCGCGTGGCCATTGGGCGGCGGAATGGGCGACATCCCCGACGACCAGGCCATCGCCACCATCCACGCCTCAATCGAGGCCGGTGTCAACTTCATCGACACCGCAGAGGGCTATCGCACCAGCGAATCCGTGCTTGGCAAGGCCCTGAAAGGCCGCCGGGGCGATGTGATTATTGCGACGAAGCTCTCCGGCGACCACTCGGCCGAACACATGTCATCGGCCATCGAAAACAGTCTGCGGTCGCTGGGCACCGACTACATCGACCTCTACCAGTTGCACGGCCCGCGACCCGGGTTCCCGATAGAAGAGACGATGTCCAACCTGCTGAAACTGAAGGAAGAAGGCAAAATCAGGTACATCGGCGTCTCCAATTTTTCAGCCGGGCAACACACCGAGGCAGCGCAGTTCGGTGCTATCCACAGCTCGCAACCGCGGTACAACATGTTCTACAGGGCACCCGAAGAATCGGTCTTGCCGACGTGCCTCGAGCTTGGAATCGGCGTCATACCCCATTCGCCCCTCGCAAAGGGAATGCTGACCGGCAAGTACCGGCCGGGCCACGTTTTTTCAAGCGACGATGAACGGGCCGGCAAATCAGAATTCAAGGACGACCAGTTCAACGTTGCTTACCCGATAGTCGAGCGATTGATCGAGTGGGCTTCAGATCACGGACGCGACGGCGCCCAATTAGCCATTGCGTGGACACTGGCCCACCCGGCGGTAACGAGCTGCATCGTCGGCGCCAAAACACCCGAACAGGCGATACACAATGCGTCGGCAAGCGACTGGCGACTCTCGAGCGGCGACATGGCCGAACTGTCCGAAATTCTCGGTGACTTCCAGCTGCAAATCTAGTCGCTCCGGTCATAGCGGAACCGCACTGCGCGCCTTATGCGCCCGTCAACTAAAGCTGTGCCGCCAGCCACGGAAGCACTACCGGCAGCAACAGTTCCGGATGCTCGCGGTTGATGTTGTGACCGGCACCCACAATCTTCGTCGAGGTGAAACTGTCGCTCTCAGGAAGAATGCTCGCAAGATAGTCGTCTGGCAAAATCCCGCCGGCGGTCGGATCGGCCTGCAGCAATAGGACCGGCACGTCGATGTCCGCCAGCATCTGAGCAGGATCATCAAATCCACGGCTCGACCGGTCGGTGATTGCCCGCAAGATTTCAGCATCCATCTGCAGCAAGCACTCAGCCTCCCACGACGCGAAATATTCCGGCTGCTCCGGACTGGCCGCCCGCAACTTTCGAGCCATTTCATCTATCGACAATCCAGCGTCGATGAGATCGAGGTGAACCTTGAACCTGCTCACGGTCGGACTTGCATCGGTACTGGCCGGACGCACTCGCCCAAACACTGCAGGATCTTCGAGCACCAGTGCCTTCAAATTAGCCGGAGGGTTATTCGCCATCGCAATGGAATTACCACCGCCCATCGAGTGCCCCCACACGATAGTCGGCTCTTTGCAGACGTTCTCCATCACAAATCGAATGTCTCGGGCGTGATCTTCACGACTGTAAGCGCCAGGTGTGTGGCCCGAATAACCATGACCGCGCTGATCGATCGTCACGATGTGATAGTCGTTCACCAGCGCATCTATCACCCGAAGAAAACCGTCGCGCCGACTCGTTACTCCGTGCAACAGCAACAGCATCGGTCCGTTGTTCGGACCAACCGAATAAGCGATCTCGACCTCGCCGGTGTCGACGGTGTGGTCGGCAAATCCGTTCAGAAGAAGTGCCATTAATCGCCAGTCCCCGATTATTGTGTCGAGCACGTAGATCCGTGCGCAGACACCTTACTCCGCCCGGATCCCAACGCATCGCCTACTCGACCGGCGTTGCGTCCTCACCGCCCGTGTGCGGCATTACGTCAGGCGGAATAACCCCGAGTTTTCCTGCCTGGTAGTCGGCAAATGCCTGCTGGAGTTCATCCTGTGTGTTCATCACGAACGGGCCGTGTCAGGCGATAGGCTCCCGAATCGGCAGGCCGCCGAGTATCAGAATTTCGAGATCAGGCGTCTTGCTGTCCTGCTCCTGATCGGCGGAAAGTGTTATCGAATCGCCTTTGCCAAAGACCGCAGCCTGCCCCATGTGAATCGGTCGCCGGTCGGGTCCGACCGTCCCTCTTCCTGCCAGTACATATGCGAGCGCGCTGTAGTCCTGCCGCCACGGCAGTTCGAGCTGCGCACCGGGGCTGACCGTCGCGTGTATGAACGTTATCGGCGAGTGAGTTACCCCCGGCCCCTCGTTTCCATCGACCTCGCCGGCGATGACCCGCAGTAGGGCCCCGCCGTCGTGCGAGCTCAGCAATTTGAGGTCGGTGCGAGAAATTTCCTGGTAGCGGGGGTCGGCCCATTTCTTTGGGCGGGGCAGGTTCACCCACAGCTGGATACCGTGCATCAGCCCGCCGGTGAGCACGGTTTCTTCCGTCGGTGCCTCGATATGCAGAATGCCCGCGCCCGCCGTCATCCACTGTGTGTCGCCATCGCTGATCAAGCCACCGCCGCCTTCTGAATCGCGGTGCTTGAAGGTTCCTTCGATCATGTAGGTGACAGTTTCGAAGCCGCGGTGGGGGTGCCACGGCGTGCCTTTTGCCTCGCCCGGACGCCATTCGACCTCGCCCATCTGGTCCATCATGATGAACGGATCGGTGTACTGGTAGGGGATGCCGGCGAAGGCCCGGCGCACCGGGAACCCCTCGCCTTCCAGACCAGTCGGGGCAGTTGTAATAGTCACAACCGGCCTGACGACATTGTCGGGTGAGGGTCGCGATACACGTTCAAGGGCAAGAATGTTGTCGACCGTTACGGCGGGCATCGGGTTTCCAATCTCACTAGTTCCTGAGCTTACCTGCGATAAGTTTACGATTTCGGTCCGTCAAGTTAGATGCGTAGCGGTCGATACAGGTGTGACCTATAGCCAATTTTACTTCGACCGGCGATGCGGGCTCCGGTCTCCACGATCAATCATATTCAGAACCGGGGAATGACTTCCACAACCTCCCCGCCAACGACAATCCGTTCGACGAGTGCGGACACCGCCGATTTTGCGACCGCCGTATCTTCGCCATGCGCGTCTTTCAGCAATTTATCGACGTCCGGACCAGGCTTTTCTTCGCTACCCGGAGCCAGTCCGGCCCGTGCTTCCTCAAGCCTCTTCAGCGGCGGCGCCAGATCTTGCAGCGTGCCGTAAGCCGAGGCAACCATGCGGACTGCGCGATTGAAATCCCGCTCGGCGTCCGCGATCTCTTCTGCAACGCTATCACCCAGAACAGGTCGGAGCCTTTTCTTCAGGCGCTCGCCCCACCGCTCCATGTCTCGGAGCACCATCTGTTCCAGCTCATCGGCGTGCCAGGAAGAATGGCGGGGCACTTCCTCGTTCCGTTCTCTTCGAGCATCTCGCGATGGGCATTCGTAATATCGATAAGACCTTGTCCTTGAGGTGCCATCCGATCGTTCCCACGACCTGCGTCGCGTGAGACCGAACAGGCCCCTGCCGCAGAGATCGCACCGCGCGATGCCGCCGAGCAGGTAAGGGGCTTCATCGGCCCGGTTTCTCACCGGTTTTCGCATTCGGGTGACGGATTCGGCACGGTTAAATATTTCGCGCTCAACCAGTGCTTCGTGACTTCCGGCAATGCGCACACCGTAACGTGTGTAGGTTCCGAGATACGTCCTGTTTTTCAAAATTCCGGATATGGCCAGGGCCGACCACAGACGACCCGTTCGGGTCCTGATGCCACGGTCGTTAATCGATCGCGCTATGGCCCTGAAACCCGGCCCGCCGAGCGGTTTCGATTCCGGAGCGTGCCAGGGCCCGGCATATGTTTCGAATACCTCTCTGACTATTTCGGCTTCACCGGGCACCGGTTTGAGCAGTCCGTCCGCATCGGCCTCGTAGCCGTACGGCGTGCGACCGAGCACCTCGCCGCGCGATGCCTTGGCAACGATGGAGTCACGGATCCTCGCCTGGCGCTGGGGCGAGCGCCCGCCGATACCAAGCATCTGCTCGCCGCTCTGCAGGGCGTCTGGCCGATCGGGGTCCGTACAGCGGACCTCGGTGCCCAGCCGGTCAAGTTCGAGCAGCCTGGACACCAGGGTTTCGAGGTCCTCGGCGAAATGGGAAGCATCGGGTACGAGCACCAGCGCAAGACGGGCATTGGAACCTGTGAACGATGCGATCATCTGGCGGTATCGATCGTGGCGGGCGTCGAAATCACCCGGCGCTTCCTGCTCAGACGGCTCGTACCAGCCGACCAACTGATGCGAATTTCGCTGGCAGTAGAGTTCAATCTCTGCCCGCGGGTGCAGCCATTCGTCCGACGCGAAAACGTCTCCAGATTCCAGAGACGCGTGATCGTTATATGAGGTGGGTCCGCTATGGAAACCTACGGCTCTCAATTATCCCTCTGTAATGAGCGCCCTGCCACAACTGCAGGGGATGGGACCATCGGCATTTCGCAGGCGAGTAAGTTCACCGACTGGAAGCCGGACCGCGCAGCCCTGGCAGACTCCGCGTTCGACACGGACGACGGCGACACCACGGTTGGATCTGAACAGACGTGTGTACCGGGCCAGGTCATCTTCAGGAATTCCTGAAGCCTCGGCATTTCGCAGTTCGAGCATCTTGTTGTACTCGGACCCAAGCTTGTGGAGGTCCGTCCTGAGTTCGACGTTCCGGGTTTTCCAGAGACTTTCTTTTTCAGCCAGCTCTTTTGTCAGTCCTGCAAATTGCTGGCGGGCATGCTCGGCTGCGACCTCGGCGGGGGCGATCGCTTCCTCAACCTGTGCGAGGTTGCGTCGAGCCGCAGAATGTTCGGTTTCGATTGCGGTTAGTTCACGGACGTTCGTGATAGCGCCGCCATAAAGCCTGGCTTCGAGTTCGGCAACCTTTTCCTTGAGCATTGCGAACTCGGATTCGAGGCGAGCGGTCTCTACTTTAGATTCGAGTTCTCTGACCTTCATCTTCTCGCAATTTTCACGTAGTTCTGGCAATCCGCCCTCGGATTTAAGCTCTTGCTCAACCTCCCGATAGTCGCGGCGCCTGAATGCAAGGGTCTGGTCAGTAGTTTGTAATGAAAGAAGGGATTGGGCGATTGTCACAAAGCGGTCCTGGAGTCTGCTTTTGGGCGGAGTTGTACCGGGCTCTTTATTGAATACTAGACCTGTGAAATAAAGTGTCAAATATCAGAACTGCTATCTGCCCCCTTTGTACCGTCGGCCGATAGCCAGAAGTGTGTATCCTCAGTAGGTACATCGCGGAGGTCTGACGCCACTTGAGGTTTCCAGATTCTGGTGTTTTCTGGAGATTCGATTGACCGAAACTGATACCCCCTATTTCCTCCCACCTTTTATGAAAAGGCGCGCACGTACGCGCATTGTGTGTACGGTTGGACCGGCCACTGGAACTCTGGCCCGCATTAAACGGCTGATCCGGTCGGGGATGTCGGTCGGCAGGCTAAACCTTAGCCACGGAACCCCCGCCGAACACCATTCCTATGTCAGGATGCTCAGGGAAGCAGCCGAAGAGATGGGGGTCGCAATTGGGATCCTTGCAGATCTCCCGGGACCGAAGTACCGGGTCGGGGCGATGGAACAGGACGAAATTAACCTGATCAGCGGCCAACCGTTCGTTCTGCAGGTCGAGCCATGCGAAGGAAACTCCGAGCGCGCCAACGTCTGGCCTCCCGGGCTGCACAAAGACATCAAAAAAGGCTCCCAGGTCCTGATCGACGAGGGAATGGTTGAGCTGCGGGCAGAGAGTATCGAGGGGACCAACATTCACTGCCGCGTGACGCTGGGCGGCGTGATGAAGCCGAACAAGGCGGTCACCGCTCCCGGCAACACGTCGACGCTCGACTATTTTACTTCGGAGACCGTAAACGCCCTTAATTTCGTTTGTTCCTCCGACATCGATTTTGTCGGACTTTCGTATGTGCGTAATGCCGGTGACATGCAGCGAGTTCGGGCGCACCTTCTGAAGGCCGGCAAAACTCCACAGCTGGTGGCGAAGATCGAAATCCAGCAGGCAGTGGACAACCTTGTCGAAATTCTCGACGAATCGGACGCCGTCATGGTGGCGAGGGGCGATCTGGGTGTTGAACTGCCGTTCGAGAGGGTCCCTTCAGTCCAGAAGCGAATTATTCGCATGGCCAACGAGGTCGGGAAGCCGGTTATCACCGCCACCCAAATGCTGGAATCGATGATCGAACAGCCCTCGCCCACCCGCGCCGAGGCTACTGACGTGTACAACGCGGTCCGAGATGGAACTGACGCGATCATGCTTTCGGGCGAAACTTCAATCGGAAAGTTTCCGTTCCGTGCCGTAAACGCAATGACCCGCATCGCCAAGAGAGCGGAGTCGTACCTGGAATATCCAATGCTTGCAGAGCGTCACCGGGCCTCGGCAAAAAAAGGTGGGCTGGGCGTGGACGACGCGATCGCCGACGGCGCGGTTGTTGCGGCATCCAGCTTGCATGCGAAGGCAATCGTTGCTTTCACAGAATCTGGAAGCACAGCCGGTCGGGTAGCCGCGTATCGCCCGATCATGCCGCTATTCGCGCTAACCCCCGATTTGACGGGAGGTGCGAAACTTGCCCTCCGCTGGGGCGTAATTCCCGTCGTTGTAAAGAAATTTACGCAACTGCAGGACATGTTCCACGCTGGTTCTCAGTTAGTTCTGGAGACTTCGATTGCCCGAGAGGGCGACGTGATTGTGGTGGTCGTGGGACTGCCGATCGGGGTTGCCGGGACCACGAACCTGTTGCGGGTAATCACGCTTCCCGAACCGCTCGTCGACCAGGTCTAGTGCCGGGGGTTTGCTGCGAAATCGGGCGATCGGCGACACCGGGTACTAGAGTTCCGGTTTGGGCTTCTGCGCCGCTGTTTCAACGGCCTGCCTGAGGCGGTCCAACTCGCCGGCATCGGTAGGCTGACCGCCGTAGCAGGCGGCGTTGAACCGACTGGTGACCGCGTCGACCGGCGCATCGGGCAAGAACACTGCGAGCGCTGGTATTCGCTCGGTAGGGGTGACGTTCGGGTCGAACACCATTCCGCGTTTTATCGCGTGTGCCAGAGTGTCGAAATACAGCAGGAAAACCTCGGCCACACCCTTCTCGCCCTTGGGCCATTTCCACAAAGACCGGGGTTTGCCGCCCCGCAGCCAGCCCGGTACCAGATTCGACAGTAGCTTCATCATGTCGGCCCTGGCATCGGCATTTCCGCGTATCGACTCGCGGTCTGAAACTTCAACCCGACCGGACCGGCTCGAAAAACGTCGGTATGCAAAAACAAGGATGAAAAACACGATCAGGACAAGCAACATCGACAACGGCCACCGCAATGCGCCAAGCGCGAATTCGGTCGCCGATTCTGCCTGCTCCGCAGCGGTTTCGAACACCGGCCGTTCAGGTGCCGCAGCGCCTATTTCTTCAGGTGGCGTTTCCTCCCCGCCAAAGCGATCCTTGAGCCATTCAATGATCGCAAACAACAGCCTCATCGCGATTTCGATCGGCCAGCGTAAAACCCACAACAACGCGTCGACGAACGCGCCCCACAGGCCCACAAGTCCCCTGACTCCAACATTGCCGTACCGACCGGTGAGGAGACCCCCAACAGCGCCGACGAAGAGAATCGTGAAGACCGATATTCCAATGACGGCAGGCCACGACGCGTTCCCGGCGTCATTCGTTTGCGGCAGACGGGAGGCGGCCATTCCGATCAGCGAAGCGCCGAAGAACGGAATCAGAAGCGGCGTGATCCCGATTTGAAACCCGACAGCCAGCTCGGTCGTCAGCGCCACTGCCATTACGGCGGTTCCGATTTTGAAATCCCGTTTGAGCTGGTCGACAACATCAGCGCTGGCGATCAGTTTTTGCGATCGGTACCAGACCACCAGCGCAGCAATCAGCCCAAAGATCAGGTCGGCAACGCCTTCAGAATCATAAGTGGCGCCGAACATGTCGACCGGCCACGCGATCTTGAACGACCACGAATCGCCAACCGTTACCGACGCCACGGTGAAGTAGACGACGATCAGCGCGACTCCGCCTTGAAATAGCGCAGCTGTCGCCGCATCGCCACGCGATCCGCCGAATACCCATGCCGTAGCGGCACCCGAACTGAAAAGAATGAGCAGGGCAAGCCAGGGAATTGGAGAACCGCCAAGGCCCAATATTGAACCGATGACCGCCAGCCCCGCAAACCAGAAGATGCTTTCGGCGACGATCAGAGCGATGTACGACAGAGTGGTCCGATTTCGCACTACGAGAATTTACCTCCTCGGTTGGAGGTCCGGGCAGCCGTCACCGGCAGATCGTTCCAATCGGAGTCGTCGCCTGCCGGTCTGCTGAATTCGCTTTTATCATCCGACTTCCGGTCGCTGCGGAGCGGATCGAGGAACATCGGGCGTCCGTCCCTGACCTCGAACTCCGGATATTCCGGCGGCTCCTCACGGCCAACGTGCAGAATAACGACCGGGTGCCCCGTTCGCGCCAGCCGGCCCAGGTAGTTCATCGTCCTGGGGTGGTAGATTCCGCCGATGTGGATCAGTGTCGAACCTGCCGGAATCGCGCCCCGTCGGTTACGGGCAAGTTGATCCATGCTCCGCACAGCAATCGGATGGACCATGGCAAGTGATTCCAGCAGCGTTGTTAACTGCTTTGGACCGGAACTCGGTGGGATCACGGCGTAGGAAGCCCTGAGAGACGTAACGCCGTTGGCAACGAGGCCGGTCTTGTACCCGATATCAAGGGCATGCTTTGCAATGGAGGCCGCCGCCGTCATTGTCGCCTCCAATACGTCGGACCTGAAGCCCTCCCACGAGACGTTCGTCGTAATCGCCTCGGCGAATATCACCAAATGCTCGGAAACGCTCGGGTCGAACTGCCGTACGAACATTTCTCCACGTCGGGCGGTTGTTTTCCAATCGATGTTCTTCATCGGGTCGCCGGGACGGTATTCACGGACTCCGGCCGGCCGGGAAGGGTCGTTCCACAGGGGTTGGCGTGATAGCGAATCGCCGATCGGGCGCCGGGACGGCAGCGAGAACCCTGGGAGCGACCTGATTTTCGGATAGACGAAAATCGACCATGGTGTGTGTTCGAGGGTTGCTTCGGCGGGGTAAAGACCAAACAGATCGCCGCTGCGCAGGCGTGTCTTGCCAAGCTTGTACATCCCACGAGACAACGCCCGAATATTACGCTTGATCCGCACTCGCTCGTAAGCACCGAGCGATGTCGAAAACTTGATGTCAGCGCCGCCCAGGATGTCCTGCTCGATAAATTTTTCACCCTCGACGAGGAGCCCGCGCGGTACGAATTCATTGACCTCAAGCCATGGCACCGGCAATGGTTTTTTGTTCTCGACTGTAAAAGTTATTTCGATATCGTCGCCCTGAAATGCGTGATCGATCGACGCAGATCTGTCGATGGTAATTTCCTCGAGCGAAAGAGCGGCCCAGATCCGAGACGACATGGCGATCACAAATGCGAGCGCACCGACAGAGGCGATCAGCGGCTCGCGCGCGATCGCGCCAACTATCACAACAATTATCAACAGGATGACAAAAAATTCGCCGAGGGGGTTCAGCGCCGTGCCCCTGGACGCGATCAACTCCGGGCGCCGGTGGTCCAGACCAAGGCTTCGCGACCCCAATACCCAGTACATGCCCATTTATTCGCGCTCGATGGGGACTGGAGTCGATTCAGTGATCTCGCGGACGATCTGGTCGGTGGCCTGCCCCCGGAGCTGCGTGCTCGTTTCTGCGAGCAGGCGGTGTGCAAGAACCGGGACCGTAAGTTGTTTTACGTCGTCAGGGAGAACGTAATCGCGACCTTTCATTGCCGCCCTCCCCTGCGCGGCATGCTGGAGGGCAAGCGAGGCGCGCGGGCTGGCCCCCAATCGCAGGCTATCGGTAGTCCTGGTTTTTTCGATGATGTCGAGCAGGTAATCACGGACTGTGTCATCGACCTTTACCCGGTCGACGACTTCGCGTGCCGCAATAATGTCGCTCGCAGTTGCCGAAGGTTTGATCGCTTCGGGGTTTTCGCCGGCCTTGAAACGGTCGAGCATCGACGATTCCTCGACGCGGTCCGGATATCCGAGGGAAGCCCTCACCATGAACCGGTCGAGCTGGGCCTCGGGCAACGGGAATGTGCCTTCCATTTCGACCGGGTTCAGTGTGGCCATCACCATGAACGGCTCGGGCAATTCAGTGGTCACGCCGTCGATCGACACCTGTCGTTCCTGCATGGCTTCGAGCAGGGCCGATTGTGTGCGCGGCGTGGCGCGGTTGATCTCGTCGGCAAGCAGGATCTGTGAGAAGACAGGGCCCGGTCGGAATTCAAACTCGCTTTTCGACACGTTGTAGAAGTTGACGCCAAGGACATCGGCGGGCACGAGGTCGGGGGTGAACTGGATACGACCGAACTGGCAGTCGAGTGAAGCCGCAAGGGCCTTGGCCAGCGTGGTTTTTCCGGTGCCGGGAACATCCTCTAAAAGCACATGACCCCGGCAGAGCAGCGCCAGCACCGTAAGGTCAATGGTTTCCGCTTTGCCAACGACTATCCGCTGAACCGATTCACGAAGGTCGTCGGCTAGCTTCTGTACCGATGAAACTTGTGCATCCGATGCCCTGGGCTGACTGTCGATCGCCAATTAGTTCTCCGAATCCAAATCGTCGCAACAAAATACTGGAAATAGCGATGTCGTATGTTACGCCGTGGGCGACGGGCCGGGTTCGGATAAGGCCACCGTGTTGTTGTTTGCCGGGTAGTTCAAGGCAAAGCATGCTGCGCGTTACAGTGATTCC
>Ga0208879_1001642_pt1 | contig 20697 bp, 23 predicted proteins | sample Knorr_S15_td_Bot_FD_185605 | JGI IMG/M metagenome (GOLD analysis project Ga0208879, IMG submission 185605) | Marine microbial communities from Southern Atlantic Ocean transect - Knorr_S15_td_Bottom_ad_5009_LV_A (SPAdes) (version 2) | ecosystem: Environmental > Aquatic > Marine > Oceanic | place... | reverse complement strand
GAGATGTAACCATTAATTCAGACTACATGAAAATTACTATTGGTTATTCTACTAACTACATTTTTAATTTTGAAATCGATTTAGGATATGCTTCATTAAGAGGAAAAGAAGATTTAGAATTTGCCAAACAAATTATCAAATCTAGAGAGAAATATTATGCTGGTTATTATGGAAATAATAATTCTGGAAACACAATAAAAATAAAGTCGGAATACGGAAGTGTATTCTTTAAAAAAAATTAATAACAATCAAAAAACAACAATTATGAACAAATCAATCTTATTATTAGCCGCTTTAATGCTTACTACTTTAACACACGCACAATGGTGGTCGGAAAATGAAAAAGTAAAAGGAAATGGTAACACAACTACCATAACAAGAACAACAGGTGATTATGACGGCATTAAATGTGCTGGTTCTATGGACTACATTTTAGTAGCAAGTACAGAAGGAAATATTAAACTTGAAGGTGAAGAAAATTTGCTCAAACATATTATTACCGAAGTTAAAGGGAATAATCTAATTGTAAAAGTTGAAAAAGGTATCAACCTAAGACCAAGTTGGGGCAAAACAATAAAAATCACCATTCCATTTAAGGATATTTCCAGCGTTTCGTTAGCAGGTTCGGGAGATTTATGGAATGAAGATGTTATTACTTCAACTAATTTTGATGTGTCTTTAGCAGGTTCTGGAGACGTAATTTTAAATATAGAAGCATCTTCTATCGAAGGAAGTTTAGCAGGTTCAGGAGATATTACATTAAAAGGGAAGACAAACAACTTAACAATAAAATTAGCTGGTTCTGGCGATATTCATGCTTTTGGTTTACAATCTAACCATACTGTAGTTTCGGTTGCAGGTTCGGGAGATATACAAGTAGTAAGCAATAAAAGCTTAAAAGCCAGAGTTTCTGGTTCAGGGGATATTGAATACAGAGGCAATCCAAGTAAAGAAGATACTAAAGTTTCAGGTTTTGGAAGTATTAGTAATTAACCAATCTAATTAAATTAAAAGAAGCAGATTTCTTTGGTTTTCAACTTAGAATTCTGCCTCTTTTATATTCATTTTTTCTTAATTAGCTGAAGCTTTTTTAGGAACTCTAAATAATAAAATAATTCCTAATAAAAAGAAAACAAACAAAAACAAAAACGCATTTCGCATACTACCGGTAATCTGGTCTATTGTAGCAAAAATTACCATGCCAATTACGATTCCTATTTTTTCGGCAACATCAAAAAAACTAAAATATGATGTTGTATCTTCAGTTTCTGGTAAAAATTTTGAATATGTTGAGCGTGATAGAGCCTGTATTCCTCCCATAACCAAACCAACAAAAAAAGCAATAGCGTAAAATTGCATAGGAGTTTCGACAAAATAACCATAAAAGCATAAAACCATCCAGATAAAATTAATAACTATTAAAGTTTTAATGTTACCAAATTTTGCTGATGCTCTCGATGTTAATACTGCTCCTAATATGGCGATAACTTGAATAATTAATATACTTCCTATTAAACCCAAGGTTTTATTACTATCGCTTCCCCAATCAATTTCTTCTTCACCAAAATAAACAGCCACCAACATAATGGTTTGTACTGCCATACTATACACAAAAAACGCTCTTAAATATAGTTTTAGTCTTAAATTACTTTGCATTTGTTTCCAAACTAATTTTAATTCTCTAAATCCGTTAAAAACTACATCTTTAGTGACTTTATGTCCCGAAGAAACACCTTTAGGTAAATAATAAAATGAATATTGACTAAATACAATCCACCAAACTCCAACCATTACAAAAGAATAACGCATCATTTGCAGTTTAGCATCTGCATCTTCCTGACTCATTACCATTACTAAATTTACGACTAACAATAAAACGCTTCCTATATAACCCATTGAAAACCCTTTAGCACTAATCCTATCCTGTTGTTCTGTAAAAGCAATATCTGGTAAATACGAATTATAAAATACCAAACTTCCCCAATATCCAATTAAACCCATAAAATAAAAAAACAAACTTATATAGATATGGTCTAAACTAAACCAATATAAGCCTATACAACCAATACCGCCAACGTAACAGAAAAACCTCATGAATGCTTTTTTTGTTACCTACATAATCTGCAATTCCAGAAAGTAAAGGCGATGTAAAAACAACTACTAAAAATGTAAATGCAGTAACAAATGTAATTAAGGCAGTACTCTTAAATTCGAATCCAAAAGCCTGAACTTTTTTTATATTACTTAAAAATAAAGCTGAATAAAATATCGGAAATATAGAAGATGCAATTGTTAATGTATAAACCGAATTTGCCCAATCATAAAACGCCCAAGCATTTAGTAATTTTTTACTCCCTTTTTTTAATTCTACCATATTAAAAAACTGCCCTTTTATGAGCAGCTTCTAAATTAAGCATTTATTTTTAAAACGAAATAAAATTATTCCCTAAATGAAGTTACTCCAAACTTTTTAGCTTCAGCTTTTGCTTCGGGAGCTAATTTTGTAAGATTAGCAATTCTAGTATCGTTTGATGGATGTGTGCTTAAAATTCTGGTGGAGCTTGTCCTCCACTATTTTCCTTCATACGTTTCCATAATTCTGCAGCTTCATCAGGATTATAACCAGTAATTGCCATTATATCCATTGGCATCTAACCACTGTTTCGAAGCAGCTGCTATTCGTTGACCAACTCTCTTAATCATTTCAGCATCCTTAGTTCCTGTTATTACTTTGTTTTCGGTCAAAAATTCATCATATTGAGCAAAAGAAGTAGGAAAAAGTTGAGAATTTGAAACTAATGCTAAAGTTTTCTTTCCTGAAAATGGATTTGTTGCACAGGATAAAAACAATAATATTGTTCCTATGTCTTAATTGAATGTCAAAAATAATTGGAATTTGTTATCATTTAAAATTTCTTGCGACTATATTATAAATTCTTTTTAAATTGAGTTACTTATGAAACGAGCATTCTAAAAGGCTTATCACTCAAGGAAATGATTAATAGTGAACAGTCCCGATAGTTATCGGGATGACCCTTAAAAAAGCAATAAATATAAACACATGAAAAAAATAATTCTTTGTTTAAGTCTAATCACTTTTTTTAATTGCAATACCTCAGCTCAAAAAAAGGAAACCAAGCAATATGAAGTTTCAAAAACCGAAGTCGAATGGAAAGCTCAACTTTCTGAACAAGAATATTATGTGCTTCGAAAATCAGGAACTGAACGCCCATTTTCAAGTCCATTAGATAAAAATTACGATGAAGGTGTTTATGTTTGTGCTGCTTGTAATACAGCACTTTTTAAAAGCGAACACAAATTCGATTCTGGCACTGGCTGGCCAAGCTTTGATAGAATTATTGAAGGTAATGTAGCTTATGGCACAGATAACGATTTAGGATATTCACGAGACGAAGAACATTGTGCAACTTGTGGAGGTCATCTCGGACATGTATTTAATGATGGCCCAAAAGAAACAACAGGAAAACGCCATTGCATCAATGGTGTTGCTCTTAAATTTATTCCAAAAAAGAATGAGTAAATACAATATTGAAAAAACAGAGAGCGAATGGAGTACTGAACTTTCAGACGAACAATTTAGAGTTTTAAGAACGAAAGGAACAGAAGCTCCTCATACAGGAAAATATAACCTTCATTTTGAAAAAGGTATCTACCAATGTGCTGCTTGTAAACAACAACTTTTTGAAAGTAATAGTAAATTTAATGCCCATTGTGGTTGGCCAAGTTTTGATGATGCCATTGAAAGAACAGTAGATCGCATTCCTGATAAAACTCTAGGTATGCTACGTACAGAAATTGTATGCTCTAACTGCGGAAGTCATCTCGGTCATGTGTTTAACGATGGTCCAACGGAAACTGGGGAACGTTTTTGTGTGAATTCTGCAAGCATTAATTTTGACAACAATGAATAGTTTTTCTATCAATATTTTCAGCAATACAAATATTTTATTAATAAAATTTCAATTTTTAAATACCAAATTCCAAAGCTTAAATAATTAATATTGAAATAAAATTAGAATTTGTCCCGATAGCTATCGGGATTGCATTTGGAATTTCTTAAATTTGTATCTTCAAATAAAGATTAAAAAATTACAAATGAGTAAATACGATATTATAGTTCTTGGTAGTGGTCCTGGAGGTTATGTTACTGCAATTAGAGCATCTCAATTAGGATTTAAAACTGCTGTTATAGAAAAAGAAAGTCTTGGTGGCGTTTGTTTAAATTGGGGTTGTATTCCAACCAAAGCTCTTTTAAAATCGGCACAAGTTTTTGAATATTTAAAACATGCTGAAGATTATGGCTTATCTGTAAAAGAATACGATAAAGATTTTGAAGCTGTTGTAAAACGTAGTCGCAATATTGCCGACGGAATGAGTAAAGGTGTGCAGTTTTTATTTAAGAAAAACAAAATTGATGTTATTAACGGTTATGGTAAACTAAAAACTGAACAAAAGATTGATGTCGATGGTACAGAATACAGTGCAGACCATATCATTATTGCAACAGGAGCGCGTTCACGCGAATTACCAAGTTTACCACAAGATGGTAAAAAAGTTATTGATTACAGGGAAGCAATGACCTTGCCAAAACAACCCAAAAAGATGATTGTTGTTGGTTCTGGTGCCATTGGTGTTGAGTTTGCTTATTTCTATAATTCTATGGGAACTGAAGTTACCATAGTTGAATTTTTACCTAGTGTTGTTCCTGTTGAAGATGCTGAGGTATCTAAACAATTAGAACGTTCTTTCAAGAAAAGCGGTATAAAAATTATGACGTCTGCTGAAGTAACTTCGGTTGATACATCTGGTAAAGGTGTTAAAGCCACAGTAAAAACAAAAAAAGGAGACCAAATTCTGGAAGCAGATATTATTCTTTCGGCTATTGGTATAAAATCGAATATTGAAAATATTGGATTAGAAGATGTTGGTATTGCTGTTGACAGAGATAAAATTATAGTAAACGATTATTACCAAACCAATATTCCAGGATATTATGCCATTGGCGATGTCACTTCCGGGCAAGCATTAGCTCATGTAGCATCTGCTGAAGGCATTTTATGTGTTGAAAAAATTGCAGGGCAACATATAGAAGCCTTAGATTATGGCAATATTCCGGGTTGTACGTATTGCTCACCTGAAATTGCAAGTGTAGGTTTAACCGAAGCGCAAGCAAAAGAACAAGGTTTAGATATTAAAGTTGGTAAGTTTCCATTTTCGGCATCAGGAAAAGCAAGTGCCGGAGGACATAAAGATGGTTTTGTAAAAGTAATCTTTGACGCTAAATATGGCGAATGGTTGGGTTGCCACATGATTGGTGCTGGAGTGACTGATATGATTGCTGAAGTTGTTTTAGGTCGTAAACTTGAAACCACAGGACACGAAGTTTTAAAAGCCGTACATCCACATCCAACGATGAGTGAAGCAGTTATGGAAGCCGTAGCAGATGCTTATGGCGAAGTGATTCATCTTTAAAGAAAAAAGAGAATAGAGTATAGAAAATAGACGCAAATTATTCGTGAAAATTAGTGAAATTCGTGTCTATAAAAAACTTTGAATAGCCAATTCATAACTCTGCAACCCAAAACCTATAATGACACCTTTTGCATGTGCTGAAATATAAGATTTATGTCTAAACTTTTCTCTGGAAAATGTGTTAGAAATATGAACTTCTATAACGGGAGTTTCGATGGCTTTTACAGCATCACCAATGCCTACCGAAGTATGTGTATAAGCAGCCGAATTTAAAATAATTCCATAATAAGTAAAACCAACCTCATGCAATTTATCTATAAGTTCGCCTTCGATATTCGATTGAAAATAATCAATTTGAAAGTTTGAGTATTTTTCTTTTACCACACTTAAAAATTCTATAAAAGACAAACTCCCATAAATTTTTGGTTCACGTTTACCTAATAAATTTAAGTTTGGTCCATTAATGATGATGAGTTTTTTCATGTGTTGACATTTTATTTTTTTAACAGTCATCCCTATAACTATCGGGATTGTTCGCTATTAATCATTCTCTTGGATGAGAAAAATTTTAACATGCTCGTTTCTTAATGTAAAAGTATTAAAAATAAACAAAAGACTGCCTTTTCAGACAGCCTCTTATAAATTTGCAATTTTAATTTCAGAACCTAAACCCAACAGAAAACTGAAATACACCATTTTGATTTTTTAAACTACTTGAATCAGGCAGATTATTAATATTTGATAGTCCAATATTATAACGTGCTCCAAAATTCAGAACGCTTATAAATTGATATCCAAGACCAATATTTGCGCTAAAATCGATTTTATTATAATTTTCTAAAATGTCCTCTTCACCAGAGTTTCCGACAGAACTAAATTCATCTTTTGCAGATAACAAAAATCCTATTTGAGGTCCAGCTTGTATATAGAGTTCATCAACTATTTTAATTTTTTCCATTATAGGAAGGTTTAAATAATCTAATTTAAGTGTTCCGTCAAAACCATCTACTTGTGTATATTTTGCACCTTGCATAGAATATAAAAGTTCTGGCTGGATGGCAAAATCGTTAGTTAGACACAATTCAGCAAATCCACCAAAAAACATACTTGTTCTGGCATCAAAATTATCTGTGTCATCTCCATTTAATGTTGCTACATTTAATCCAGCTTTTAATCCTAAATTATGACAAACACAACTTGATAAAAATATGGCAGAAGCTATAGAAATAAGCAGTACTTTTTTCATAACATATTAATTTTAAGTAGGTTAATAATATTAAAAATAACCTTATATTATCTAAAAAACAAGATTTATCAGTATTATTTATAAAATATCTAATAATTTGGTATTACTTATACTTCAAAATAATAATGAAATTATACTATTTTTGTGACTATGAATTGGCAACAAGCAATTAAAGATTATACCCATTATTTAAAGATAGAACGTGGTCTATCTCAAAATTCAATAAATAGTTATAACCAAGACGTAAAAAAGCTAATTAAATATCTTCAAGAAAATAGTATAGATATTTCTCCCATTAAAATAGATGCTGAAATAGTCCAACAATTTATTTATACCATTGCCAAAGAATTAAATGCAAGAAGTCAATCGCGATTAATTTCAGGTTTACGAAGCTTTTTTGATTATTTGATTTTTGAAGGTTATCGAGAAACTAATCCTCTTGAACTTATTGAATCTCCAAATATTGGACGAAAACTCCCTGATACCTTATCTATTCAAGAAATTGATAAAATTGTAGCTGCAATCGATTTAAGTAATCCACAAGGTGAGCGCAATCGTGCCATTATCGAAACACTTTACAGTTGTGGATTACGTGTAAGCGAATTAACCAATCTTAAGATATCCGATTTATTTTTCGACGAAGGCTTTATTAAAGTTACTGGCAAAGGCGATAAACAACGCTTTGTTCCTATTGGAAATTCAACGCAAAAATACATTACCATTTATAAGAATGAAGTGAGACCACATATTCCATTTGTTGAAGCATTTAGTGATACTTTATTTTTAAACAGAAGAGGGAAACAGTTATCTCGTGCCATGATCTTTTCAATAATCAAACAATTAGCAGAAAAAGCAGGAATTCATAAAACAATATCGCCACATACTTTTAGACATTCTTTTGCTACTCACTTATTAGAAAATGGTGCCGATTTAAGAGCTATACAACTTATGTTAGGTCATGAAAGTATTACAACTACCGAAATTTATATGCACGTAGATAAAAGTCATTTAAAGGAGGTTGTTAATAAATTTCATCCAAGGAAATAATATTTAGTGTTCAGTATTCAGTTTGCAGTATTCAGTCAATGTTTTTTAAATAGAGCAATTAGAGTTCTAATAATCAAATTTTATCATAAAAATAAGCGTTATCAGCGTTCTATTCAGTTGGGAATCTTCAGTAAAAAAATAATATTCGTGTATCACTTGAAATCTAAACAACTTAACAACAAACAACTCTACAACTACTTCGCAATATTTACAGCTCTGGTTTCTCTAATTACAGTAACCTTAACTTGTCCAGGATACGTCATATCTGTTTGTACTTTTTGAGAAATCTCAAACGATAAATTAGCAGCTTTATCATCGCTAACCTTTTCGCTCTCAACAATAACACGTAACTCTCTTCCTGCCTGAATAGCATACGCTTTTTGAACTCCAGGAAAACCGAATGCAATATCCTCTAAATCTTTTAAACGCTGAATATAAGAATCTAACACTTGACGTCTTGCTCCAGGTCTTGCTCCAGAAATAGCGTCACAAACCTGTACAATTGGAGAGAGTAAAAACTTCATTTCTATTTCATCATGATGTGCTCCAATGGCGTTACAAACTTCAGCTTTTTCGCCAAATTTTTCTGCCCATTGCATTCCGAGAATTGCATGAGGCGTTTCCGTATCTTCTTCTGCATCAGGTACTTTACCAATATCATGCAAAAGTCCTGCACGCTTGGCTATTTTTGAGTTCAGTCCTAATTCGGCAGCCATGATACCGCAAAGTTTAGCAACTTCACGCGAATGCTGTAATAAATTTTGTCCGTAAGACGAACGGTATTTCATGCGTCCAACAACTTTAATCAATTCAGGATGCAAGCCATGAATTCCTAAATCTATAACTGTGCGTTTACCTACTTCTATGATTTCCTGTTCAATTTGATTTTGGGTTTTTTTTACGACCTCCTCTATTCTTGCTGGATGTATTCTTCCGTCGGTTACCAGTTTGTGAAGCGACAAACGTGCGATTTCTCTTCTAACTGAATCAAAACAAGATAAAATAATAGCTTCGGGAGTGTCATCAACAATAATCTCTACTCCTGTTGCAGCTTCAATAGCTCTGATATTTCGTCCTTCTCTGCCTATAATACGACCTTTAATATCGTCGGATTCTATGTTAAAAACTGACACACAATTATCTATGGATTCTTCGGTGCCAACACGTTGTATAGTATTAATAATGATTTTTCTTGCATCTTTTTGTGCTGTGAGTTTAGCTTCCTCCATTTTTTCCTGAACATAGGCCATCGCATCACTTTTAGCTTCGTTTTTTAAAGATTCAATAAGCTGTAATTTAGCATCTTCAGCAGATAAGCTCGAAATAACCTCAAGCTGTTGAATCTGACTCTTATGAACTTTTTCGACCTCATCATTGCGCTTCTCTAAAAATTCTATACGATGATTATAATCCTTGATTTTAACTTCAATGTCGTCATTGAGCTTTTTGCCTTTATGAAGTTCTGAAGATATTTGTGACTCTTTATCTCTAATACGCTTTTCTGCTTCAGACATTTTCTTTTCGCGCGAAAAAATTACTTTTTCATGTTCTGACTTTAGCTCAAAAAATCGTTCTTTTGCTTGAAAAATTTTATCTTTTTTTACAGCTTCGCCATCTTGGTTTGCATCTTTTATAATAGTTGTTGCATTGCGTTTTGCATTCTTTATTATTTTTGATGCGTTGTTTTTTTGAAGCGTTTTAGAAATAATAAAACCTATTACGATTCCTGTTATAGTTGCTCCTACAATTAATAAAATTGTGTTAGTATCCATCTTTAATATTTAGTTATTCTTTTATAATGCCTTAGTTGATAAAAAAAGCCTGCATCAGTTTTGGTTTTGTATAAACTCCTTAAAAACAAGTTTAGGGTTAACAAGCTGATCAAGTATCTGCTCAAGGCAGCACGCTTTTACAACTTAAACTCACCCTTTTTAAAGAATTAACGTTGAGTTTATCAAAAAAAATAACTAATGCAGGCAGTAACCTTTATTTATTTTAAAGAACTTAAGAACTTAAATGTTCTTTTAACAGTTGATCTAAAGCATTGAGCTTAAATTCAACTTCTTCACTTAAATTTTCTTTATCTATAGTTTTCTGTTCTGTTTGAGATGCAAACTGTAAAGCACACATCGCTAATACATCTTGCTTATCTCTCACAGAATAACTTTGCTCAAACTGTTTAATCATTACACTAATCTTCAAAGCTGCTTTTCGTAATCCTTCTTCTTGTTCTGGTTCTACTGTTAGAGGATATACTCTGTTAGCTATAGATAGCTTTATTTTAAACTTCTTTGACATTAAATACTATGTTGCATTATTCAGATAATTGAGATTTACAATAATCTATTTCCCTAATTAATGCATTTATTTTGAGCTTTGTTTCTTTTTTACTCTCATTACTGCCAAGTATGGAATTTGCAAATTTGAGTGTTTCATATTTTTCTTCCCAAGAACCAATTAATTCTTCTTGTTGAGATATTTTGTTTTGAGATAATGTAACATCTTCTTTTAGTTTTGCATTTGTTTGCTTTAAACCATCTAATTTATGCAACACTTTGGTAATTCTGTCCTCTAAAGAATCAACAATAGTCTCAATATTACTCATTTAATTAATTCAATACTTATTACACAAAGTTAAGATTTCAAATTATATATAACAATTGTTTTCAACAATATTTTAAAAGAACTTAACAACCTATTACAATAATATAATTCTGTACCTGATATTCACTTTGTATATTACTTACAAATTTATACTTTAGCAGTAACAACTTATCTATGCGAAACAGCCTCTTAATCTTTTTATTAATTTTTATGCAGTTTATCACTGCTCAAAATCCTTACCCACAAGATTATTTTCGTAATCCTTTAGAAATTCCTTTAGTGCTTGCCAGCACTTTTGCCGAATTGCGTTCTAATCATTTTCATTCTGGTTTAGATATAAAAACACAGCAGCAAGAAGGTTTAAATGTATTTGCAGCTGCAAAAGGATATGTAAGTCGTATAAAAATTTCACACTGGGGTTATGGCAAAGCATTATATATTACTCATCCAAATGGTTACACAACTGTTTATGCACATTTGAAAAAATTTTCTCCAAAAATTGAAACTTTTGTAAAAAAAGCACAGTACAAACAAGAAACTTTTGAAATAGAACTTTTTCCTGCTATTGATGAATTGCTGATAGAAACTGATGAAATTGTTGCTTTTAGTGGAAATACAGGAAGCTCAAATAGTGCTCATCTTCATTTTGAGATTAGAGATAAAAGTGAAAGACCTATAAACCCGATGCTTTTCGGAATCGAAATTAAAGATACTAGAAAACCCACTATTTTAAGTGTTTATGCTTATCCGATTAATGAGAATTCACAGGTAAATAAAACCAACGAAAAAACAAAACTTCGGTTAATTCCTTTACCTGACGGAAATTATACTGTTGAAGGTATTAAAGCTTTCGGTAAAATTGGATTCGGAATTAACACCTACGACCGTCAAGATAATGCTCCTAATAAAAATGGCGTGAGTAATATTCAAACTTTTTTTAATGGCAATAAAAATTTTGAAATAGATTTTAAGCGATTTTCATTTACCGAAACCAAACACCTAAATCGTTTAATAGATTATGCTCATTTTAAGGATCATAAATCGCGTATTCAAAAACTGTTCGTGCAAACTAACAATCCATTAAGTTTATATAAAAACCTTAACGAAAACGGTTATATAACCATTGCAGACAGCACAGCATCTATTTATAAAGTAAGCGTGAAAGATTACAAAGGGAATGAAACCTGGTTGACAATTTCTATTATTGGGGAGCAAAATGATTCGATAACACCAATAAATATTGAAGTTACAGATTATTTTATTTATGCTGATCAAGCTACTAATTTAGAAGATGAAAACGTTTCAGTGTACTTTCCATCAAATACTTTTTATGATGATTTTTACATAAATTTTAATGTGAATTGTGATACACTTACTTTACACAAACCTAGTGTGTCTGCACAAAAATACTTCACTATTAATTATGATATTAGTAATTATGAAGACGACGATAAAGACATACTTTTTATTGCAAGGCTTGTAGGTTATTATAAAAATTATCTGTCATATAATCCAACTACCAGAAAAGGGAATATATTAAGTGCCAGAACTAAAATTTTAGATACTTATGTTTTAGGAGTTGATGCTGAAAATCCGGAAATTAAACCAATTAACTTCCAAAAAAATAAATGGTTAAGCAAGTCGCGTTATTTAAAAGTGAAAGTGAAAGATGAAATTTCAGGCATTCGAAATTACAGGGCTACAATTAATGGGAACTGGATTTTAATGGAATATGATGTGAAGAAAAATAAACTGACTTACGATTTTAACGATAATATAATTACCGAAACTGAAAACAATTTAAAGATAATTGTTACAGATAATGTTGGAAATAGTTCTACATTTAAAACTATATTTTTTAGAAAATAAAATTCAGGCCTTTTGAAAATTAAATCTTCTCTCTTTCTATTTCTCTTTATCTTAATCCCGTTAATAAGTTTAACGCAAACGGCAACCTTAAAAGGAATTATTCTTGACGAAAACAACGTACCAATCTCCAATGTTAGCATTACTTTTGGTACAGAAGGCACTACAACAAATACTAATGGATTTTATTTTATTAAAATTCCTTCAAACCAAGATGTAACAATTGAGTTTTCGCATTTAAGTTTAAAAAAAATAACTGTTACATTCAATTTAAAAAATGGTGAAACCTTTGAGTTTAATCCTGTAATGAATCTGAAAGTTGAACAAATTGCAACAGTTGTAGTTAAAGGTAACGAACGCAAACGTGTCGAAGGTATTATAACTATAGACCCAGAACTTATAAGAACCATAAAAGGTGCACAACCAGGAATAGAGAATATTTTAAAAACACTTCCAGGTGTAAACATCACTAACGAGTTAAGTACTCAATATTCGGTTAGAGGTGGAAACTTTGATGAAAACCTTGTGTATGTCAATGACATCGAAATATATCGTCCATTTTTAATTCGGTCTGGACAACAAGAGGGCTTGAGTTTTGTAAATAGTGATTTGGTACAAAATATTGAATTCTCGGCTGGAGGATTTCAAGCTAAATATGGAGATAAGCTATCTTCGGTTTTAGATATAACATATAGAACGCCTATTAAGTTTGGAGTTCGTGCCGATTTAAGTCTTTTAGGTGGAAGTATTTCTGGCGAAGCCGTTTCTAAAGATTCTAAGCTTTCAGGCATTATTGGGCTACGTTATCACGACAACAGTTTACTTGTTGAAGCAAAAGAAACCGAAACAAATTACGATCCTAAATTTGCTGATTTTCAAACGTATTTAACCTATAAGTTTTCCGATAAATTTCATTTAAGCTTTTTAGGTAACGCATCTATAAACCAATATAACTACGAGCCACAAACCCGGCAAACCAATTTTGGTACTTTAGTAAACCCAATAGCATTATTGGTGTTTTATGAAGGGCAGGAAAAAGATGAGTACCAAACCTATTTTGGTGCTTTTAAAGGTACTTATTTTGCAAACGACGATTTAACCTTAAAACTAATTGCTTCAGCTTTCAATACCAGAGAACAAGAATATTTCGATATTTTGGCACAATACAGACTTGGAGAAGTAAACAGTAATATTGGAGACGATAATTTAGGCGAAGTAGAATTTAGCGAAGGCATAGGCTCACAACTCAATCATTCCAGAAACGACTTAGATGCATTTATTACAAACATTGAACAAAAAGGAAGTTATACTGTTGAAGACAATATTTTTGAATGGTCTCTTAAATATACGCATGAAGATATTCGTGATCGTTTTGTAGAATGGGAAGTGATAGACTCGGCAGGATTCTCAATAAATCCACCAAATATTGATGCCTTTAACGAGCAACCTTACGAGGTTTATGAAGGACCATTAGTACTTTTTCAAAATATAAGAGCTACAAACCACACACAAATTGATAGACTGCAAGCGTATGTACAATGGAGCCAACGTTCTACACTTGGTAATCACGATGTGTTTTACAATGCTGGTGTGCGAGTACATAATTGGACAGTAAATGGAGATGGTATTGAAAGTAACACACAAACCGTGTTTAGCCCAAGAGTTCAATTTGCAATTAAGCCAGATTGGGATAAAGATGTATTGTTTAGAATTAGTGGCGGCTTGTATTATCAACCTCCTTTTTACAAAGAGTTACGTGATTCTTTAGGAATTGTAAGACCAGAAGTAAAAGCACAAAAATCGTTTCATATTGTTTTGGGTAATGAATACAGTTTAACCATGTGGAACAGGCCGTTTAAATTTGTTGCCGAAGCCTATTATAAAAAACTAACAGATGTCAATCCTAATACCATTGAAAATGTTCGTATTCGTTATCGTGCCAGAAACAATGCCGAAGCTTATGCGTATGGTTTGGATTTACGACTTAATGGTGAGTTTGTACCAGGAACAGAATCGTGGTTTAGCTTTGGTTATTTAAAAACAGAAGAAAATATCGATGATCGTGGCTATATTCCCAGACCAACAGATCAACGCTTAAAATTTGGAATTCTCTTTCAGGATTATGTGCCAAATATTCCAAGTTTAAAAATGTACTTAAATTTAGTGTATAATACAGGAGTACCTGGAGGTTCACCAAGTTATGCCGATCCTTATCAGTTTCAAAATCGATTAAGAGATTATAAACGTGTAGATTTAGGAATTTCTTATGTATTGGTCGATGCCAAAAAACCTTCAACTTCAGGTTGGAAACGAAATTTTAAAGAGCTAACGCTAGGCTTTGAAATCTTTAATATGTTTGATGTGCAAAACTCTATTACCAATATTTGGGTGAGAGATGTGTACTCCAAACGTCAATATGCTATTCCAAATTTCTTAACACCAAGAGTGTTTAATGTAAGGCTATCAATGAAGTTTTAAATTACACCAACTCCTTCAAAACACCAACCACATAATCGACTTCGTCTTTGGTGTTATAAATACTAAACGAAAAACGTATAGAAGGTTTTTGCATATCTGTATCACTTAATATTTGAGCCAACACATGAGAGCCTTGTGAGCTTCCGCTTTGGCAGGCACTTCCTTTGGAGCAGGCAATCCCTTTTAAATCGAGTTGAAACAACAGCATTGCAGACTTTTCAGGAGCAACTGGTAAACACACATTAAAAGATGTGTATGTACTTTTTGTCATATCCCCCGAACTCCCATTAAAAGAAACATCTGGAATATTAGCTTTAAGCTGCTCAATAAAATAACTTTTAATACCTTTCACATAAGTGCTTTCAGTTTCAAGATTATTGTAAGCCATGGTCAATGATTTCTCTAAACCAACAATATTATGCACACTCTCTGTACCTGCACGATAGCCTCGCTCCTGATCACCTCCAAAAATTAAGGGTTTTAAACCAGAGCCTTTTCGCAAAAAAGCAAAACCTACACCTTTCGGACCATGAAACTTATGAGCGCTTGCTGCCATAAAATCTATAGGTATCTCTTGTAAATCTAACTTGTAATGTCCTACAGATTGAACAGCATCACTATGGAATAAAGCGTTATTGGTTTTACATAATTTTGCTACACGTTTTATATCTAGAATATTTCCTATTTCGTTATTAATATGCATTAAACTTACCAAGGTTTTTTGGTTAGTTTGGAGTAATTCTTCCAGATGCTCCATACTTATTTGACCTTCAACATCTAAATTCACATAACTTACAGAAACATTATATTCGGTTTGTAATTGTTCCAAAGTATGCAATACACCATGATGCTCAACTCTCGAAGTAATTATATGTGTAATGCCTAAATCCCGAACTGCACTTCGAAGCACTAAATTATCGGATTCAGTTCCTCCGGAAGTAAACACAATTTCGGAAGCAGACACATTAAAAAAGGATGCTATTTGTTTTCTTGAACTTTCAACCAGTGTTTTAGATGAACGTCCAAAACTATGTGAAGATGATGCATTTCCGTAATTATTTTTCATAACATCAGTTATTGCATCAATAACTACATCACGCATTTTGGTAGTTGCCGCATTATCAAAATAAATGTGTTTCATATTTTTTTATTAAGGGTGTAAAAGTAATTCAAATAAAATTATTTTCAATAAAGGTCGTTATAAAATACAATTCTGTTATTTTTGTCAAAAACCCAATACAATGCGTAAGTTAGTTTTCATTCTTTTTGCTATTAGTTTCATATTTCATTCTTGTGACGATGGCGATATTATTCTTGTTGAACTTGAATTTAATCAAATACTAGAGCTTTGCGGTGATGAAAATAGCCAAAACTATGTGATTTACGATACTAGAATTGATCCTTTTGAATCCTTAACGCTTTTGTTTCCAGGAAGTGATACTAATGATTTAATATTTAATCCTCCAACAAATCCATATTCAGAATCGTTTACAATTAATACAAACTCAATAAGATTTAATTACCGAATATACGATGGAAACATGACTAATTTAATTTGTGATCCCATCACGCCTTCTGATATAACTATTTTTGAAGATTATGAAGCTATTAGTGGAATGGTTACAAGTACCTCAACCTTTGTTGATGATGATAACGATGGAGTACCTTCGCTTTTAGAAGATATAAATGGTAATGGTGATTTAGAAGATGATGATACTGATGGTGATGGCATACCAAACTACAAAGATGCAGACGACGATGGAGACAATGTACCAACTATAAAAGAGAATCCTGACCCAAATGGTGATGGAATTTTGGACGACGCAAAAGATACAGATGGAGATGGAATTCCAGATTATCTTGATGATGACGATGATGGTGATGGAGTAATCACACGTTACGAAGACGAAAATTCAAACGGAAATCTTTTTGACGACCTTGCTCCTGTTTCCATAGTACCACGTTTTTTAGATAATACTGCAACAGACACTTTTATAAATGACACGTTTAACACCAATACATTTATTAGAACAGTAACTGTAAAATTTATAGTTGAAAACGTTAGTATAGAAATTTTAAATACCGATTTAATTAATTTAGGAACTTACACAGGAATTCTTGAATTCAAAAATTAACTAGCTTTTTGTATTTTGATAAATATAAACTTCGGTAGCTCCTAAGCCGTATTTCTTGTAATTGGCTTCGTAAAATTTTATATTGTTATAACGTCCAAAAAGGTAATCGAGCTCTAATTTAAGCACACCTTCACCTTTACCATGAATAAATACCACCTTTTGAAAACGTTTACTTATTGCAAATTCCAACTTTCGTTTAGCGGTTTCAATTTGTAAAGTCAGCATATCATGATTTGTCATGCCTTTTGATGAATTAGTTAACTGATCAATATGCAAATCGATTTCAAAAGTAGGTTGAGAACGTTCTTTAGGCTTTACTTTACTCGATTTTTTTTTATGAATTTCTTTTTGTTTAACAACTTCCTGAATAGAAGATTTCGAAAATGCTTTAGTTCTTAATTCAGCATCCGTTTCAACTTTTATGAGTTCTTTTTCAGAAAACTCGAACTCAAAACCTTCAGTTGTTTCAATAGTAATGGTATCATCAACAATTTTAATTATGATGCCTGTTAAGTTTTCATCTAAAACCGAAATAGAATCACCTATATCTAAATTATTCTTCTTCATCAAGATTAGTATGTTCTTGACTGTTTTCATTTTTACTTGAAATCCCTCGAGACAGTCGGTAAAGTCCAAACATTAAAATCATTATGCCAATAAGAAGTATGTACATTTCTTGTTGTTCTTCAGCATTAGCATATAATGCTATGATTCCTCCTACGAAAATTAAAATAAAATTAAATCTTCTTGATTTGAGCATAACATTACTTTTTTTTGATTTATTCTGAAATAACTAAAAACCAAAAATAATCAATATTTATGTTATAAATAAGAAACACATTTATTTACTTTGTGAAACGAGCATGTTAAATTTTTTCACACATAAAGGAATGATTAATAGCGAACAATCCCGATAGTTATCGGGATGACCGTTAAAAAACATTAAATATAAACACTTGAAATGCTTATTAATTTACTGATAAATTCTCCAGAAGATTTTATGTTGCCTTGTTTAAGCAAACAGTTATTTGACCTCGAATGTTTTGGTTGTGGATTGCAACGTTCGGTTTATTTGTTATTTCAAGGAGAATTTATAACTGCTTTTAACATGTATCCTGCAATTTATCCACTAATAGTACTCTCCTTTTTTATTGGAACAAATATGTTTTTTAAATTTAAACATTCAACTAAAATTATTAATACATTAGCAATATTAGCAATTACAACTATTGTTTTAAGTTACTTAATTAAAATAATCAACTAACATAATTATGGAAAAAAAACTCAACTCAACAATCGTTTACGTTTTATCAATTCTAGGATTTTTATGCTGCTGTTTTGGCGGTTTAGGATTTATCCTTGCAGGTATCGCATTTTATATTGCCCATACCAAGCTTAAAGAGGCTTATGATGATCCTGAAAATTATGAAAAAATTGAAGGAATGAAAACTGCTAAAATTGTTGCTTTAGTTGTTCTAAATTATTAATATTCTTTTCTTTTTAAGAGTTGTTTATGTAATATATACTGTTGGTTGGGATGATATGATGGAACCTATAAGAGAAGCTATGGAAGAAGCAAGACAAGCTCAAGGATAAAATTTATTGTATATAAAAAAGCGAACGTTATAAAGTTCGCTTTTTTATTTCGTAATTCTTACTTTTCGTTATTAGCAAAAAATTATACTTCAAATTGCTGAAGAGTTTTAGTAATAATACCAACACAATCTAAAATCTGCTCTTCAGTCATTACTAAAGGTGGTGCAAACCTAATTATATTGCCATGAGTAGGTTTTGCTAATAACCCATTATCGCGAAGCGCTAAACATATATTCCATGCCGTTTCACTTTCTTCGTCATCGTTTATAACAATTGCATTTAGCAATCCTTTACCACGAACTAATTTTACAAGAGGACTGATTTCGATATATTTATTTAGTTCACTCCTAAATAGTTGTCCCATTGTTTCAGCATTCTCTGTTAAATCTTCATCTCTAATAACTTCGAGAGCAGCAATAGCAACTGCAGCAGCAATTGGATTACCACCAAATGTGCTTCCGTGAGTTCCTGGCTTAATTACATTCATAATGTCATCATTTGCTAAAACAGCAGAAACAGGATAAGCACCTCCAGAAAGGGCTTTTCCAAGAATTAATACATCTGGTTTTACATTTTCGTGGTCAACCGCTAACAGTTTTCCTGTTCTGGCAATACCAGTTTGTACTTCGTCAGCAATAAACAATACATTGTGTTTTTCGCAAAGTGCTTTAGCTTTAGATAAGTAACCTTCTCTTGGCACATACACTCCTGCTTCACCTTGAATAGGTTCTACCAAAAATCCTGCAACATTTTTATTGCGTTCTAAAACATCTTCTAAAGCCTGTAAATTATCGTATTCAATTTTAATAAATCCTTTGGTAAATGGTCCAAAATTTTTACGTGCTATTTCATCATTTGAAAATGAAATAATAGTAGTTGTACGTCCATGAAAATTGTTTTTGCAAACAATTATTTCGGCTTTATTTTCAGCAATTCCTTTTATTTCGTAAGCCCATTTTCTACAGAGCTTTAACGCTGTTTCTACAGCTTCAGATCCTGTATTCATTGGCAATAATTTATCAAATCCAAAATACTCACAGGCAAATTTTTCGTACCTACCCAATACATCACTGTAAAATGCTCTTGATATTAATGATAAATTTTGTGCTTGGTCAATCATTGCATTGACAATCTTTGGATGACAATGCCCTTGATTTACAGCAGAGTAAGCCGATAAAAAATCGTAGTATTGCTTACCTTCAACATCCCAAACATAAACGCCTTCGCCTCTACTCAATACAACTGGAAGTGGATGGTAATTGTGCGCTCCATACTTGTTTTCTAAATCCATCGCTTCTGGCGACGTTAATTGGTTTAAAACCTTCATAGCATGAAATTTTAAATATTAAAAAAACGTAATTCCTACTGTACCTTTATTCTTTCGAAGAATCGAAAATTCAGCGGAGGAGAGAAATCATCCTTATAGATTTGCAAATTACTAAATATAAGTGGCTCGTTAAAATGTTATTCAGACATTTTTACAGATAATGAAGAAACCTGCAATTCCAAACGTTTCATTTCTCGTAAAATAGCATTTTTATCCATTTGCATCCAACCAAAAATCTTTAACATGCTTACTGCTGTTAAACATAGTAATCCGCCAATTCCCCATTTAATTAAATCGTTAGTAGCTTCCATATCAAAGAATTGAATAGCACAATCCACAAATAATGTAAAAAATATAAAGGTCATAATATTCATAATTATAATTAGCCACGCATTCTTGCCTTTAAATAATCCTGTAATCATTCCTAAAACGTTTTGTTCATCTAACTCATCATAGAATTTTGCTTCTTCTTGAGTTAATGTTTCTTTAATTAATTGATCGATGTCTTCCATGTTAGTTTTCATGATAAAATTTGTTTTATTGTTCCCACGAATTCCGATCCCGATAACTATCGGGACTATCAGAAGGGAATCTGTTATTGTTTTATAATTGTTTTTAATTTTTCTCGTGCATGAAACAATCTTGATTTTGCTGTTCCAATAGATATTCCTAAAATATCACCTATTTGCTGTAATGAATAATCTTCTACATAAAACAGATTGATAACCATTTGCTAATGTTCAGAAAGCAATTTTATTGCCTTTAAAAGTTCTTTTTTTAAATGCTCATTGTCATTGTCTTCTTCTTCAATAACTGATTGTTCGTTGTGATACTCATTCAACTTTTCAGTTTCTCTTTTGTTAATTCTAATCCAATCTATGGCCTGTCTGTACACAATAGTTAAA
>Ga0208879_1001641_pt1 | contig 20709 bp, 20 predicted proteins | sample Knorr_S15_td_Bot_FD_185605 | JGI IMG/M metagenome (GOLD analysis project Ga0208879, IMG submission 185605) | Marine microbial communities from Southern Atlantic Ocean transect - Knorr_S15_td_Bottom_ad_5009_LV_A (SPAdes) (version 2) | ecosystem: Environmental > Aquatic > Marine > Oceanic | place... | reverse complement strand
TCAATAAAAGTTGATTTTGAAGAAGGACAGAGAACAATCTTGGGTACCTTTTTAACTTTGAAGGACGTTTCTGAGGATGTCCCTGATGAGGAAATAGAGGAAACTCAGGAGGATGCCGAAGCTGAGGAAGATAAACCTGAGGATTCAGAAGAGGAACCAGAAACTGAAGTATTGGAGACTGTAATGGCCGAAGCTGAGGAAGATAAACCTGAGGATTCAGAAGAGGAACCAGAAACCGAAGTATTGGAGACTGTAATGGCCGAAGCTGTGGTTGAAGAACCAGTAGATCATGGTGACTATGAACCAGGTACCAAGGTTTCACATGCAATATTTGGTGTTGGGGAAGTTAAAGACAGTAAACCCAAAGGTGAAAACTACAGATTGGATATAGACTTTGAGGATGGCACGAGTAAGACCTTGTTGTCAACCTTCATTGAAATTGTGGATGATGATTCAACTGAAGAAGAAGATGATGAAAATGACGGTGATAGTGAGGTTGTGGAAGCTGAGGCCGAAGCTGTTGTTGCTGAACCTGTTGAAGAAACAGTTGAGGCCGAAGCTGTTGTTGCTGAACCTGTTGAAGAAACAGTTGAGGCCGAAGCTGTTGTTGCTGAACCTGTTGAAGAAACAGTTGAGGCCGAAGCTGTTGTTGCTGAACCTGTTGAAGAAACAGTTGAGGCCGAAGCTGTTCTGGACACAGATGTTGTTTATAGCAGGCCTAAAGAGAAAGACGACCCGGAAACAATAATCGATCTTTCAAAGCCTGAAGTTCAAGACGCTGAGATAGTTGACGAAGACGATTGATGGAACTTCATAGTAGAAGACTTATTCTTCGTCAATACACAAAAGATGACAAAGAATCTCTGATAAAGTTATTGAATGATAAAGAAGTCAGTAGGTGGACCGAAAGGATACCCTTTCCATATACCGAAAAACATGCTGATTGGTGGGTTAATAACAAACCAGAAGATGATTATGTATATGCAATTGTTAAGAAAGATAACCATTCTCTAGTCGGAGGCATTAATATTACTACCAAGGGAGAAATCGGATGCTGGATTGGTAGAAAATATTGGAAAGAAGGATTTGCCTCAGAAGCCGTGAAAAGAATAAAGAAATTTGGATTTGAGGACTTGAAATTAGAAAAATTGTGGGCCGCAACACACGAAGAAAACAAGGCATCAATGCAAGTCATGGAAAAAACCAGATTCTACAGAGTAGATGACAGACCCTATCACGTTGAAGGTGTAGGTGATACCAAGATGAGACCACACTTTGAATTGACCAAACAGGTCTTAAACCAACCCCTTCAGTGAAATCTTAGTGGCCCTGTGGGGTAGTTTGGTATCCTTGTGGCTTTGGGAGCCATAGACTCCGGTTCAAATCCGGGCGGGGCCACCACTACCAAGTTTGTCAGTAAGCTGATTTAGTTGTGGTTATAATTACAGATGCAATCTTGTATGGATCCCCATTAGAGGCTGGTCTTCTGTCCTCGAGCCTCCCCTTCCAACCAGCATTAATAGTTCCTACGGGTATCCGTATTGATGCACCTCGATCATACATTGCATACGAAAACTGGTCTATGGCCTGAGTTTCATGTGCTCCTGTCAATCGCTTATCATTATCTGCACCATAGACCGAAATATGTTTCTCTATATTTTGACCAAAAGCCTCACAAACCTTGTTGAATGTTTTTTCATCTCCGCATGTCCTTAAAGTATTGTCTGAGAAGTTTGCATGCATACCCGAACCGTTCCAGTCTGTAGGACCTAGTGGCTTTGGATGCCACTCTATGGCAATACCGTATTTCTCTGCATTTCTCTCTGCCAAGTATCTAGATATCCACATCTCATCACCGGCATTCTTGGCACCCTTCGAGAATAGTTGATATTCCCACTGGCCCGCTGCCACCTCAGCATTAATACCTTCAACATTTAACCCTGCATCCAAACACTGATTGAGATGATCCTCAATTATTTCTCGCCCAAAATTATTCTTTGCACCCACAGAACAGTAAAATTGGCCTTGTGGCGTTTGGTCCTTTGGAAAGCCTAGAGGAAGATTGGTTTCAGGGTCCCACAAGAAATATTCTTGCTCAAAACCAAACCAGAAATCATTATCATCATCATCAATTGTAGCTCTTCCATTGGATTCATGAGGAGTTCCATCCGCATCATAGACTTCGTTCATCACCAGGAAACCATTAACCCTGTCAGGGTCCGGATACACCGCGACTGGTTTGAGTAGACAATCAGAAGCATTCCCTTCTGCTTGTTGTGTTGAACTACCATCAAATGCCCACACCGGACAATCTTTCAATTTACCCGAAAAGTTTTTCTTGATCAACGTCTTGCTTCTTAGATTCTGAGTCGGCTTGTAGCCATCTAACCAAATATATTCTAGTTTCGATGTTTTTCCCATAATAATCAGGATTGTATTGAAACAAACTATATAAAAACACTCCTTTTCTGATTTTAAAGGTTAATTTTCAGAAAATAATTGATTTATTACATAGTAATTTATATATAGGATGAACAAATGTTCAAATAATGGTAATCAGTGACAAGGATTCTGAACTTTTGCGTTGCTTGAACCAAAACGGTAAAGCCTCGCAGCGGGAGCTTGCAGCGTCAACAGGTGTTGCACTAGGCACTGTAAGCAATCATATCAAGAACTTGGAAAATGAGAAAATCATACGTGGTTATTTTGCAGATATAGATCCTGAGAAAATTGGGTTCACCTTGACCGCAATAATAAATCTCAGAATAACCAAAGGCAAGATAATGGATTTACAGGCCGCCATAGCAAAGCATCCCAGAGTCTTCGGAGTGTATGATGTGACTGGAGAATGGGATTCTGTGGTCCTGGCTCGATTTCGTGACAGAGAAGAGATGGACTCGTTCATCAAAACTGCCTTATCACAAAAGAACATTGAGAGAACCAGCACCTCTCTGGTTCTGAATACCGTAAAAGAAGAACGAAGAGTTTTACTATAATATATTCCGTGTGGTGTCATCGGTCATTCGGCCCAGTTATGCTTCATTTTTGATATAAAGTTTTACAAAGTATCTTATATCAATAAGAATTGTTATAATATGTACTCAATTAGCAAAAGAACCTCTTATGATGTAATTGAATACTGGAATAAGAGAGTCAATCCAAATAGCAAGAATCCCAATGAGCGGAATACACTGAAACATATCTCTTTTGTAAAGGAGAATATACCTCTGAATGATAAATTATTATATTGTAGTGTATAATTAAGTAAAATAATGAGGTTGATTACTTTACTTCTCATTTTTGTATTTGGCACCTTGGTTATTTCCATGAATGTTGAATCCGCGGAACCTGAACAAGTGCATCTTGCCACGAATGGAATCCCTGGAGAAATGGTAGTACAATGGGGAACTGAAGAAGATACAACAGTTTTCTGTGACTCTGACAACACTGTAGAATATGGTACTGGTCAGGACAGCCTGAATTTCTCAGAGGAAGGAGATGATGACATGTATCTATGGACAACCTGTACACACACCACTATCTTGTCTGGATTGACTTCCAACACCACATACTATTATCGAGTGGGAGGAGGAGGGGAATGGAGTGATATCTTTTCATTCAAAACTTTGGAGGCTGAACCTGAGAGTGTGCTTATCGGTGCTATAGCAGACCATGGAACTTCAAGTAATGCACAGGAAACAACCAGCAACATGGTACCAATTGATTTTGACTTGGTAATACATGCTGGAGACATATCATATGCAAACGGAGCGGGCTCTGGAAACGGGGTCGGAGATCAGAGTGTGTGGGACGAATACCAAAATCAAATAGAAAAAATTGCATCAAAATCACCCCACATGTATGCTCCTGGAAATCACGAAGAAGATGCTGAACCCTATGGATTTGATGCTTATGAAAGCCGATTCTATACTACTGGAAGCAACAGTTTCTGGTACAGCTTTGATTTTGAATATATTCACTTTGTTTCGATATCAAGCGAACACGACTATGATCCTGGAAGTTCACAATACACCTGGCTAGAAAATGACCTGGAAGATGCAGATGGGAATCGGGAAAATGTACCTTGGGTAATTGTCTTTGCACATCGTGCTATGTACAGCTCAAATGGAGAAGGTGATGGACATGGAAGCGAGATTGAATTCAGAGATGCGATGGAAAGCCTGCTTTTTGACTACCATGTCGACTTGGCAATCTGGGGCCACGACCATCATTACGAAAGGACATATCCTGTTTTTGAGGAACAGGTTTACGCCAATAACACCGGAAGCTATGATGACCCCTACTATCTTCCAGGTGCACCGATCCACATAGTGGCAGGGATGGCAGGACGATCCCTATATGATGGCTTTGAGGAGCCACAACCAGACTGGTCAGCTTATCGAGAATTATCATATGGTTACACCCAATTCGAAGTCACGAAAAGTGGAACTCTGCACTACGAATTCGTAAGGAATTCTGATGGAATAGTGTCTGACGAATTCTGGATTGTGCAATCTTTGGATTATGAACCCTCTGGAACAATAGGTTATCCTGAAACTGGAACAAATCAGACGAATGAAACCGAAGAGAAGGACATTGTTGACAAAGTCAAAGAACTAGATTATGTAAATGCGCCAATTTCAATCTTAATTGTGACCATTGTAGCTATCTTCAAATCAAGACTTAGAGAAGTATGAGTTCACATCTTCGATTTGATCAATGCTAAGACCACGACCCAAAATACCATCCCAGCGTTTTTGTAGGATCCCATCCTTGAAAATCGCCATTGATGGAACTACATTGAGGTTAAAACCTTCCCATAGTCTGGAATCAATACTTGTAAGATCTGCAATCATTACTGAAGAAACACGGCCATATTCTCTCCAATTATTAAAAAACGAAATGCAGTAGGGACACCAATCTGTAGAGAAAATTATAACCGACTGGCCTGAGTGATTCACAAGTCTCTGTTCATCAAAATCTTCATCAGTGAGCCTTGGAAAATCCTTCATTTCTTTTTCCAGATCATCATAATTTCACGATCTGCACGTGACTCTATGGATTCTTTAGGCATTTCTTCAGATTCCAAATTCCAATGTAGACCGAATAGTGTATGTAATTCAGAAATGTTGACTCCCCATGGAGGACCTCCTTCATCATCATCCTTGTCCAGTGGAAAAAACAATCCCAATAGTTTACCCTCAGGTTTCAGTAATTGCCAAATCACCCGATCATACTCAAATCTGCGCTCAGGACTTATCGCACAGAAACAGGTGTACTCCAGAACGTAATCGAATTGACCATGTAATTCATCAGGCAAGTCAAATAAATCCTCACGAAGAACCGTCATCTCAATCTCTTCCTTTCTAGCGTTTTCTCTTGAAGCCAGAACTGCAGTCTGGGCAAAATCAATAGCAGTTACTTCAAAACCTGCTTTAGCGAAAGTTACGGCATCATAGCCACGCCCACAACCAACAACACAAATGCGGCCCTTCGGGATTTCGGAAGCGATCCTCTCAAATACCGGAGTAGGACCTCCTAAGTCCCAATTATCCATCTCTGTTTCATAACAAGCTTCCCAGAATTCAGCTGTATTAACGGGGTCTTCCACAACCTTCGCAAAAAGAGGTGTTGTTAAAAGATAGGGTCAAGGCTTTTGGAGACCTTCCTCTATTCTGGAAGGATAATATGACAACCGTTCTAATGAAAACCAGTGCTGGAGATATAAAAATTGGATTATTTGATGACAAGGCCCCTAAAACGGTAGACAATTTCCTCAGTCTAGTCGATAAGGGATATTACAACGGATTACACTTTCATAGAGTAATAAAGGACTTCATGCTTCAGGGAGGATGCCCGAATTCCAAGGATCCAAATAACTCTCGGGCTGGAACTGGGGGCCCTGGATACCAGATAAAGGACGAATTTCACCCTGACCTGAAACATGACCGGCCTGGGATTCTTTCAATGGCGAATTCTGGACCTAATACTGGAGGTTCACAATTCTTTCTTACAACTGTAGCGACTCCATGGCTAGATGGAGCACATGCTATCTTTGGTGAGGTAATAGATGGTATGAATTTTGTGAAAAATATTGAGAATTGCAAAACTGGCCATATGGACCGGCCAAACAAACCTCAAAGAATTATTTCCGTAAAAAGAATCTAGATTAGTCATCAGAGACTGCTAGAGAACTATCAACATAGGGACTATCCAAATCCAGCTGCACAATGTACAAACCTGACGTTATACAAGAAAGATAGACATATCCGTTATGATATTCTGCAGTCCAAAGGAAAGGAACCCAGCCAAAATCGTAGAACTGTGAATCTAGCGGCTCACCATCAGCTCCGTGCGGCAAGTAATAGCCAATTGTAGCTTCTCTGTAAGTATTATCAAGATACCCATTCCCAACCATCATGGTCTCCACATCCAGAATCCAGAGGCCTGTATGGTAATTACCCATGTAGATTCTACCATCCCATGTTCCTCCATGCGATGTGTCTCCGCCTCCTGATGTGTCAAACCAGACCGTATCTGCATTATGAGGAGAAAACAGAAGCCATTCCTCTCCTCCAGGAATATGATGATCTGCTCCAAACGGATTTTCCCAGGCACTCAGAAGTTTAGGTTGGAAAGTGAATGAATTGCCATTAATTGAATAATCAGTGGTATCCAATAGATAAGTCAATCCTGTTCCATTAGTTGTTTCTAGAACCTCAGTTGCGATAAAAGTCAAATGAACTGGATCATCACCCATTCCCAAGTGGCTAGCATCGACCATGACCGGATACGGTTCTGCATAGTGAATATAACTGGCTCGTCCGCCATTAACCGAGGAGGAATTACTTGCTGTGCTAGAGTCTGGTTCACCATCTCCATTAAGATCTGCAAAGTCCATCCAGTATCCAACCTCGGGTGCCCTCCAATTACAGGTTACGGGATTATGTGAATAACAGGCCGTAGCATACTGAAGATAGCGGACATAATCGTTCCTTGGATGAGGGACATCAGTCACATCACCTATCCTTAGACCTGCCTCCCAGTAAGCACCATAAATGAAAGTTCGACCAAAACGAGGGTCGTTCTCATCAATTCCAGGCCATCTTTGAACAGTCATATCATGGATATAAATCCATCCACCTCTAGTGGTCTCCCAGCTGACCTCATATTCTCCAACTTTTACTATCCTAGGTAAATCTCCCCAGAGATCAAAGTTAAGGTGAGCAATAGTTACCCCTCCACAGGCCTCTCCTGTTCCAATATCACAGTTCTCATAGTCAGGATTTGCAACAAAAATATACCACTCGTGATCAATCATGTAGGTGTAAAGATTGTGTGGTCCTGAAGGATGGTCGGAATCATACCATGAATCAATCCATTGTGGATCAAACTTATCTGTAACGTCCACCAGATTCACAGAGACCTGAGCTGGATCGTCCCAATCACCAACATTAGGATCCGACTGACCAGAATCAACTATTTGATTCTGGCATATAACATACTCTTTACCATTGTACTGAAGATATTTGATGTCCAAGACTTGGGTATAAGGGTCATTGTACCAAGCCGTGACTGTGGTGTTGCTAGGGTCCGTGACGTCTATGATGTGAAAACCCTTCCAACCAGCCTGATAGGCATATGTCCTACCATCTGGGGAATCGGCAACTTGAATTTCCGCATTGCCCGGCTTGGTCAACTCATTATAACTAACAAACTCGATATTCTCTGTCAATAATTGATGCTCGGATGCATTTCTGTGGTCATGGCCTTCTTCTTGAATTAACGGATCAACAATATCCTCTTCTTTGAGAAAGGGAGAAAAAAATTTAGTTTCATTCGTAGAATCACTACTCATCCACCCATAATAAGACATGGCCGTTACTGAACTAATGACCAATAATACCACAAGAGCCAACTCTTTGGACTGCATTATTCTTGCAATATCAGCGCTTATTTATAGAGTATCTTATCTTCAAAAATATGCAGTGGAGACTGACTTCTACCATAACAATCACGCTTTTGATTCTAGCATTGGCATTTGTTGGTCCAAATGTTTCAGCACATTCTGGTGGTATATTTACCCTTATAATTTCGAAAAACGGAATAACACCAACCAATGCGAGCATGACAGTGAATGACACGGCTCGATGGATAAACGTAGATGATTCTGAAAATGTGACTCATAGAATATTTGTAGATTCAAATGGGGATGGTGACTATTTTGGGGATGATGACTGGGATTCAGGAAATTTAACAAGTTCTTGTGAAACTGACGCGAATGGGACAAAAGTAGATGATGATTGCAATGCCTCTTTTGATATACCTTTCAACTATACTGATTCTGACGGGAAATACCCCTTCATGGACATATCTTCAACAGGGGAAAGAACGTACGGAAATGTAACTGTTAATCCTGATGATACTCACGAAGAAGAAGCAGAAGAAGAGGAAGGAGAAGAAGAGGAAGGAGAAGAAGCAGAAGAAGAGGAAGGAGAAGAAGATACGGATAACGATACTAAACCAACGTGGTTACTTGCCATCGCAGCAATATCTGGAATAGGTGCCGTGGTTTTGGGTGCCATGATTGTCTTTGGTAATAAAGATGAAGATTAAGCAGAACCAAGATCTTCTAAAAGGTATTTTCTTGAGTCTGATTTCGGTAACTGGATCATTCAGTTGACGACAGACACATACTTGAAATGACAGTGAACGATCAGAATATCAATACCTTTGAAGAAACTGTTCTTGAGCCGCTCATATACATTGGCATTGAATACCAAAAAGTTGACTGAAAGTTTTTCTTACCCTCCCAGACTGATGAATTATGGCATCCATAGTTGAGGACTTTGAACCCGGGAACGTGTGGAAGTACTTTGAAGAAATAACCAAAATTCCCCGACCCTCCAAACATGAAGAGAAAATATTGCAATATCTGAAGGATTTTGCTTCTGAAAGAAATCTCGAAATGAGAGAGGATTCAACCGGAAATATCGTTGTTATCAGACCTGGAAGTAATGGGGGTGAGAACGCACCAACAATTGTAATTCAGAGTCATGTGGACATGGTTTGCGAAAAGAACCGTGATTCCAATCATGATTTTATGAAGGACCCACTGAAATTATACACAGACGGAGACTGGTTGAAAGCTGAAGGCACAACTCTGGGGGCCGATAATGGCATAGGGGTTGCAGCCGCACTATCTCTACTTGATACCCCTCAAGATAGTAAATTACCTCCCTTGGAATGTCTATTCACTGTTGATGAAGAGACTGGCTTAACAGGAGCTTTTGCATTGAATGGTGAAATAATCAAAGGCCGAACAATGCTGAATCTGGATACGGAGGATTGGGGAGAAATCTGCATTGGCTGTGCAGGTGGTGGGGATTCCAGCATTGACCTTAGTGTAGATTATCGAAACGCTCCTTCTGACTTTCTATCATTCCAGCTCTCAATTGAAGGGTTGATGGGAGGACATTCAGGGGTTGAAATCCACGAAGAAAGAGGAAATGCGATTGTTTTTCTAGCTTCAATACTGGATGCCTTACAAAATTCAACGGATTGCAGGGTTGTTTCAATGCAAGGAGGAGACAAACATAATGCAATTCCAAGGGAGGCCTTTGCCACAGTCTTAATCAGTCCAGAAGCTATGGCTGATGCCCAAATAATCGTTTCAAAACGGGAACAGGGATTGAACAAAGAATTCGGATCAAAGGAAAAAAATCTGAAAATTAGTTTTGCGGGTTTAGATGATTCACCCGAAAAGACACTCACAGAGAAGAGTCAGACTGCACTTGTAGGACTCCTGAGAACTATACCACATGGAGTGCTAAAATATTCTCATGATGTGGAAGGGCTCGTAGAAACCTCTAACAATCTAGCGGCTGTCAGGTGCGATGGTGGAAACTACATCATCATATCCTCTACAAGGTCCTCCATATCTGATGCCCTTGAATCACAAAGAGAAAGAATTGCAATCATGTCCAAGGTATATGGTGCCAAAGTAGAGCAAGACGAAGCCTATCCGGGATGGGCGCCCAACCTGGATTCTTCAATCCTAGAAATAACTACCAAGATTTACTCAGAAATGCTTGAGGGGGAGCCAAATATCTGTGCGATTCACGCTGGCCTAGAATGTGGAGTAATTGGCGAAAAAATAAATGGTATGGATATGATCTCCTTTGGACCGACAATAAAAGGACCGCACTCACCCGATGAAAGGGTCGATATTCCATCTGTTAAGAAATTCTGGGATTTGTTGTTGAGAATTCTGGAAGAACTCGCTGAGAAATAGAAGTGATTGAGAAAATCAGGGCCAATCTAGGTGGAGAGTTACTGGGAATTCGTGCCTGGGCAAAAATGGCTGTAAAATCAAGTGATGGTGAAAATATGGAAAGTGAGAGTTTGCAGCTTTTTAGTGATTGGTTATCGAAAGACAGACTGAGTTCACTTAAGGAAGCTGCAGTTTTGATAGCTCTATTCGAAAAGAATGGCGAAACCTGGTTTCCACTAATAAGAAGACCTGAAAACGAAAAGAATCATCCGGGACAAATCGCTCTGCCTGGTGGAGCGAAAGAGGAAAATGAGAATTTAGAAGAAACGGCACTTAGAGAAGCATATGAAGAGATAGGTATAGTTCCAGAGGACGTTCAGATTATTGGGAAATTGACCCCGCTACCCGTTCCAGTATCAGGATACTTGATTCATCCTTATATTGGCATCATAAACAAAGAACCGGAATGGAAAATCAATAAGGAAGAAGTTGCTGAGTTCTTTGTGTTGAAATTATCAGAGCTGTTGGAATCAAATAACGGCTATTCAGAAAAATGGACGCTACGTGGTTTCGAGGTGGACGTTCCCATCTTCAAGGTCATGAATCAGACTGTTTGGGGAGCTACGGCCTCAGTCCTAAGTGAATTTATTGAATTAACCAAATAAAGAATTCAGAGGAGACACTAGATACTGGGAGAAAAGGTCGCCAAAGAATGCAGATACGAAAAATGAAAGTGCCAAAGGTATGATATACGGAATCTTGAAGGTAATCCAAGGATTATCAACGCCCGATTCTTCCAACTTGTCCCACTGGTTATCTGAATCATCCTTATTCTTGACAAAGGCAACCATCACCACTTTACCACCTATAATCTGCTGCATTGGCCAGACAAAACTTTCCCGGGCCAGAACAATTTTCATTTTCGTACCGAAGAAAATCTGGAAGTATGGTTTCTCAAGATTTCCCTTGATGACGTTGTAAACTGCTAAAGATAATGGAATTAACAGATAAAGCAGAAGTGAATTCATGAATACGACAAAGGGATAGGGGAATCCACGTGTTTCAAAGGCGGTAAAAGTATCGCCACCAAACGATAATGTAAACGGTGCCACAAGTCCTATGGTCATTATTGCTTTCACATCGGCCCCTCCAATAGTAGGACCCAGATAGAACCAGACATACATCAGGAGTATAAGAATTGAAATAGAAACCACATCTACCAACTTGTAATTCTGAGCAGCCAGCTCTTCAGATTTTACTGAGAACAGAAAATACGCTGCACAAAGGATTCCAAGGACCTGAACGGCCCTCCATAACATCATTTGGTTATTGTCCAGAACATATTCATCCACGAAGGCATTGTAGAATAGCACAATTGTGGCAACCAGCAAAGCCCAAACATGCAAACTATATTCTTCGGTAGTAAACTCATAGGCCAGAAGTACCGAAGCTATGGTACCAGAGATTAGCCAAGTCTGATTAGGAACCCTTCGCGTTTTGTAATCAGTCCAGGCACCATAACCCAACATTGAGGCTCCTAGAACAAAACGAAGCGAATCGAGCAGTTCCATGTGCTTGCAGTACTGAGGGCTTTATCTGCTCTTTGTGTTCTAAAAATGCTTTAAATAAGACTAATGTGACTAAACCTCGTGGATCTAACTGAAAAATTCCTACCAAGCGAGAAATTGCTTAAAAAATACGAAAACATTACTGTAGACAATAAAAGAAACGGAAGCCTATTCCTGACTAATCTTAGGGTTTTTGTCGGAAACCAATTCAATCTATGGGATATACCTTGTGAGAATATTGATTATCTGGAGAGGGGATTTGTGCCAAGATTCTCAGCTTGGTGGCAACTGTTGTTCATACCATTAAGTCTAATCTTTATCAGCAACCTGGTTTTATTTTTCTTATTCGTGCTACTATCTGTGGCAAGACAATACATCAAAGTTAACGCATTGACCATTGGTACTCATGCTAGAAAATGGAACATCTGCGCAGACCCTGAAATATTAGATCAAATAGCGATCGATATCAGGCTCAACTCTCTAGTTGGAAATAAGAGGGATGGAAAACTGATACTAGAAGCTGAGAGCATAGACGATTCTGATGAGGATCTAAGTCTGACGTTGATCGGAGAAAATGAATCCGGACCACTCAAAATAGCATGGATGGCATCAATCTTCGCCTTTTTGGCGTATTACATTGGTTCTTTTGGTGTAGGAACTGGATTCTGGGTTTTCCTATTCTCAGCAATGGCTTTTTGCTTCTTTGTAGTACATAGAGATAGGAAGAAATCGAACGAATTCAGGGATGTTGAACCAATTGAGGGGTGGATTCAACAAGGCTGGTATTTTGTTCTTGGAAAACTGAATATCGAAATAATAGAGGCTAAATGGTCTTTCAAATTAGGGGGTACCAATATCAGGATTAGGCGTGCGGGATATATTCTATGCTCTGGATTTTTATTTTTAGGATTACTAATAACCGTTGCAAGCTCAAACATGATACCACTGCTTTTAGGTATAACCATAGGAGTTCCAATCTATCTAATCGGAAGGGCACTATCTGGAATCCCGAGACCTTGGAAGAGAATGGCTTTGAGGTCAGCAACATGTTTCGCAATAGCGATTATTGTTGTACTACCATGCCTGATCCTTATACCTCTGTATAATTCGGCAACCGTTAAACTTCCAGAGGAATTCGTTCAAGGTGATTCTGGTAACGGTTGGAAAAGAGTAATGAGCCAACATGATGAGTATGGATTAGGATTTGCTTCAACCTCTTTCTTCCTCTACCTTGATGATGGAGAAGATAGTGAAGGTGAGAGTGATGGTTATCCTGCAATGCTATTTGTTATTGCAATAAAAGTTCCAATTGACCTAGATGAAAGAGATGCGCTAGATGAATTAGACCGACAATTCCATGAAATGTCCCTTGAGCAAGAAATAGAATTGAATACACATATAGAAGATGGCCAAAGAACAACCAAACAGGGATACTCAACACAATATGTAATCTATAACGGTACTGCAAAGTCGGAAAGAATAGGTTTTGAAGACGTGGGATATAATGTTACCCAAGGTGCTGAGACACGCTATATCGGGGAAGTATGGAAAGCCCCTGAATACAATTTGTTGGTGGTATCTATGGGTATTGCAATTATTTCATCTGAAGAAGTAAATGATCAAACTGGAGTAGGACCAATTGATGATTTGGTAGATGATCTTATACCCAATAAACCAACAGAGACTACTGATACGAAAAACTGGAATGAATTATACGATTTAATACCTGAAATTGTTTGTTTACAACCCAATTAATTCTTCGGGGACAATCCGGATATTAAGGGAAATGAGACGAAATCGCCCTCCCATCGGACCTCCGCATCCTCATCAATCAATCCAGCGCCAACCAATTTACTCATGACAGCTTCTGCATTCTCCTTGGGAACACGCATGTACTGTCGCTCGTCATCATCCATATCAACCAAATTCAATACCCTGTGCTAATGGAAGTTCATCGGACCAATTAAGGGTATTGGTCTGGCGTCGCATATATAATTTCCAACTATCGGAACCTGCCTCACGACCACCACCAGTATCCTTCTCACCTCCAAATGCACCTCCAATCTCTGCTCCTGAGGTACCTATATTGATGTTGGCAATACCACAATCACTACCTGCATGCGACAGGAATCGTTCAACAGATTGCATATCTCCCGTGAAAATAGAAGAACTCAGTCCCTGGTCCACTGAATTATGCATCGTTATCGCTTCATCTATAGAATCAAAGTCAAATATGTAAAGAATTGGGGCAAAGGTTTCCTCTCGAGTGATCTCCATATCTGAGGTAGCTGCAATTATAGTAGGTTCGACAAAGCTTCCAGGTACATCCAAGACATCGCCTCCACAGAGAATCTTACCACCCTGTTCTTCTATAACCTTCAATGCCTCCTTATAGTCATTAACTGCACCGTCATCAACAAGGGGCCCCATCAATGTAGTGTCATTTAGGGGATCCCCAATCTTTACCTGTCCGTAGGCTGTGACCAGACGTTCCGTTATATCGTCTGAAACTGAGTTGTGCAAGAATAATCTGCGTGTGGTCGTACAGCGTTGACCTGATGTCCCAACTGCACCAAACAAGATGGCACGCAAGGCGAGGTCTGCATCTGCATCGGGCATTACAATAATACCATTGTTCCCACCCAATTCCAGAAGTGTACGCCCAAGACGCTTGGAAACAGCTCCACCAATCTTACGTCCCATTCCACATGATCCAGTAGCCGAGATTAGTGGGGCACGGCGATCATGAATCAACATCTCACCGACATCACGGCTACTGCCAACTAGTAAATTCATAACTCCCTTCCATCCCATTGGTTCCATGACTTTGTTGACTATATTTTGAATTGCTATTGATGTCAACGGTGTCTTGGAGGATGGTTTCCATACCATTGTATCTCCACAAACTGCTGCAATCATCGCATTCCAAGCCCATACTGCACCTGGAAAATTGAAAGCAGTGATTATTCCAACTACTCCAAGAGGATGCCATTGTTCATACATTCTATGACCTGGACGTTCTGAATGCATGGTTTTTCCGTATAACTGCCTGCTCAAACCAACTGCAAAATCGGCAATGTCTATCATTTCCTGGACCTCGCCCTCGCCTTCAGCCTGAATCTTGCCCATCTCCCAGGATATTAATTTTCCCAGAGGCTCCTTATATTTTCTGAATTCATTACCTAATTTTCTTATGACGTTCCCTCGCTTAGGTGCTGGTTCCATTCTCCATTTCTTGAAAGTCGAGGTAGCGTCCTGCATTATCTTCTCATAATCACCAGAATCACATTGTTTTACGGTGGCTATTATGCTACCATCTACAGGAGTTAGAGATTCTAAATCACTGCCGAAACCAAGCCACTCCATCGAAAAACCTCCGGGATTAATGTCTTTGATACCTAGCTCACTAATGAAATCAAGCTTTGACATACGTGACCAAGACAATACCAAGTTAAAGAGATTGGCGTGCGCATTCGTTTTAATTGCCCGTTCCTCTCGTATTATAATGACGGGGACTAAACCTGGGCTTCAGGGATACGACGAAGAGCAGGTTCATATGATGGAAGAAAATTGTATAGTTGTCGATAAGGATGATAACATAATTGGCCCTGATACAAAGATAAACTGTCATCTTGGTGAAGGAAAACTACATCGTGCCTTCAGTGTTCTGCTCTTCAACTTGTCAGGTGAATTATTGATACAGAAAAGAGCAGCTGATAAAATCACCTTTCCATCAACCTGGGCAAACAGCTGTTGTAGTCACCCTCTTCACATTGATAATGAGATTGAGGGTGTAGAAGGGGCAAAACTAGCAGCAAAGAGAAAAATGGAACAAGAATTAGGCATAGACCAAGACCTGATTGATTCAAATCAACTGTGCTTTATAACTAAAATGCACTACAGAGCCAGAGACGACGAAAAGTGGGTTGAGCACGAGATTGATTACATCTTTGCCCTAAATTGTGACGTGGAAACTAGGTCAAATCCCAAAGAGATCGCAGAGTTGAAATATGTTACTGAGGACGAATTGCAGGAACTATTCGATCTGGGTGAAAAAATTGGACCTTGGTTCAGACTCATAAAGGAAAACTTCTTGAATGACATCTGGAACAGCCTTGATGACCTGAGTAAAGCCGCTGATGGTAAATTGCACAAAATGGGCGAATATCAATGAGTCTTAAGGAGAAAATAGCCGAGAAAGCCAAACCTGTAGAGATAGCTCTAGCAAAATATCTAAAGATAAGAGAACCACAGAAATTGTACAAGGCTACAGCCCACATCCCTATGGCTGGAGGTAAGAGGCTTCGACCAGTAATAGCCTTGATAACCTGCGAGATGGTAGGAGGGAACTCGAATAATGCCATACCCTTTGCTGCTGCCTTGGAAGCAATACACAACTTTACTCTAGTACATGATGATGTAATGGATGATGACGATCTGAGACATGGAGTAGCTGCATGTCACACTATTTACGGGCTTTCAACAGCCATACTTGCAGGAGATACACTTTTCTCATACGCATTTGAAATGATAACTGACTGTGAAGTTAGCAGCGATATCAAATCCGACCTGGTCCAGAATGTAGCATATACTGTGAGGAAAATTGCTGAAGGGCAGCAGATGGACCTTAATTTTGAACAAGAAGAAACCGTTAGTCCAGAAGATTATATGGAAATGATCAGGCTCAAGACCTCAATACTTTTTGGTGCAGCTGCATATGGTGGTGCACGTATTGGTGGTTCTGGTGAGAAGCAAGCTCGTGAATTAGAGAAAATGGCGACCAATGTCGGGCTTGGATTCCAGATCTGGGATGATTACCTTGATGCCACAGCCTCAGAACAGGTACTAGGTAAGCCATCCGGATCTGATATTAGGCAGGGGAAGAAAACTCTACTAGTTATCGAAGCATTAAATCGGGCCTCAGGAGATGATCGGAAAAGGCTACTCGATATTCTTGATAATAAAGACAACGGTGATAGCGATGTACAGGAAGCAGTGCAAATAATGGAAAAATGTGGAGCGTTGGAAGCATGCCACTCACTAGCGAATGGGTATCTAGAAGGAGTACGCGACACATTAGCGAAATACCCTGACGGTGAAGCAAGGCAACTTTTCGAATCACTACTCAAATACATGGTCACACGGGGACACTAACCTAATCACGTAAATACAGGTCACAGATAGGTATAAGATGGGAGATTCTGAAGAATCTTGGACGTCGAGTGCAATTAATGAAGAACTGCGTAAAAAACTAAAAAATAGCAAGTCTATGCAGGTGCCCGGTCTTGCATCCCAGTCCTGTATTGCAACCAATATGCCTCCAAAAACAAATATTTCCTTCGATGGAGATGCGGGGGACAATCTGGCTGGATTGAATAACGGAAGCAGTATTGTGTTGAACGGAAACGCAGGCAGATTTGTTGGTAACGGGATGAGGAAAGGTGTAGTCATAGTTAATGGAAACTGTGAGGAAGGAGTAGGTCACTGTTTATCCGGAGGGACTATAGTCATACAAGGATCAGTTGAGGGAAGCGCTGGACCCTCGATGAAAGGAGGGGATCTGATAATATCTGGAAGTGTAGGGGGAGATATCGCGACATGCATGAGTGGAGGGACCATTATTGTCTGTGGCGACGTGGCAGGTTATGTAGGGAGGATAATGACTGGAGGGAGGGTTTTCCTAGCAGGGGAATTTGAGGATAATGAGCATTTGGACGTCAAGAATTCATCACCCAGCGACCTGAAAGTTGTCAAAAAGACACTGCAAGAATATGGGGTTGATCCTGAAGGCCTAAATTTCAAAACCGTTAACAGCAAACTACACGTACCGAAAACTTCCAGAAAAGCTGCCTACAATTCAATTTCAGAAACCCTGATGTTAGCGCCAGCAGTACTCAGTAGAAGACCAAGAACACCGGCTCTGGATAATCTTGAATTGTCGATATCTATTGGGAATAACAAGGTGGAGCCATTGAATCTCACGATACCGCTGCTTTGGAAAGGGGCAAACGCCCCAGCCTATGCTGTGTGGCCCCTGAATGGAAAATCACCAGAAAACCTAGATTCGGCGAATATGGCGATAATTGATCTTACAGCAACGGAGATCAACCGAAGATTGGATATGAAACGACCAGCGGATTTAACCTTTGTAATCGAGTTAATTAGGCAGGCAACGTCAAAGAGAATACCCATAATGGTCAGGCTTCCGGCCGGAGACATCAGTAACGATCTTTCCGTAGTGTCAAAATCTGGTGCTGACGGAGTTATACTAGTTGGTGGTGAAATTCCGATCGAGGCTGTAATAACTGCCGCCAGAGGCTACAAGAACAGTATGACTATTTTGACTGCTTGTCAGGAACTAAATTGCAGGAATGCTACAAAAATGATAGCTTTGGGTTCATCGGGTATCTTTCTGGAAAAAGAATGTCAAAACCAGGAATTGAATAATTTTGCGACGGAATTAGCTGAAACTGTTGGCTCTCTGGGAATCGGAAAAATATCGGATTTGGGTCCGGAAAACCTAATGGCAAGCAATCAGGAAACTGCAGCCATGACGGGAGTTCCGTTGGCTGGCTATGATTCAGTTTTGCCAATGTGGAGGCATTGAATGGTGCGGGGGGAGGGATTCGAACCCTCGTACCACTAAGGACTAGACTCTGAATCTAGCGCAATTGGCCAGACTATGCGACCCCCGCTTAGGACTTACTTCATCTGAGATGAACGTATATAAGACCAGCTTGAAACCGAGGTCAAAATAGCGGAAACTATCATCTCTCTGCTGTAATCAGCCCAACTCAGAGCTATAATAACCAATGATGCCAGACCAATGATACCAGCATAGAATTTAGCCTTGTCTGGATCCTCTGTGAAATATGTATGTTTTTTACCAGACATGAAAAACCACATAGTGACATACACCATAGCTGAGATCAATATCGCAGTAGTAAGTGCGCCATAACCACACTCGGAAACGTTCCCTGAACACATCCGTCCATCGCTAAGAATTGGAATATTCTCATAACCTCTCCAGATGACTAACAAAAGATAAACCACAAGCAAGGTATAGCCCGCTCCAGCGATAAGGTACAACCATCCTCGTAGTGACTCTCCCTCTCTCCACCCATATCCATCTCCGTCCCAATTCATGGAAGACGACGATTCAGAGCTCTGATAACCAGAGTCAGACTCCCTTCTAATCTCATCTTCTGAGGATTCTTCTTCTATCTCTTGTCCTGGTAAGGTTCCATCTATATCCGGGCCGTTCATTCTTCCTCTTTCAGTGGTACTATATTATGTCCCTTAAAATCAAATCTTACGGATCTTCTAACTAAACCTTTCAAAGTTAATAAACTAACATTCAACTCTTTAGAGACATCATTAGCAAATACACCGTCCGAACCAATCATTTCAACAATCTTCGATTCAAGATCATTGAATTCTTTCTCGGACATTAATACAACTGTCAGAAGCTCCTGGGCTTCAACAAAAGTTAATGATGTGGAAATCTGGAATGCATTGTAGAAAGTCCGATAACTCTTTTCTGGGCGTCCAGTTTTATCATTGACTTCCCATCTAGATTCTATAAGTTTGAACTTCTCAAAATAGGTTATAGCACCGTGGGCGCCCTTACCGTATTTCTCTACGAGGGCACTAATCATTGTCCATCCTTCGGATAATGTGGTCATCACATTACGTCTATCTTCAGAATCTATTGCTCGGAAAAGTGCCACCAGCTCAGCTGGGTCATTAATGAGTTTTACGCGTTTCATCTTTATTATGGCTCCGTAATCAACAACCCTATAAAATAACCGTATGCTCCTTTCATTAAAGCTCGATTTCTCCTTCTAATCCACATTCGGAACACTGAATTTGCTGGGCTCCAGAAATATTTGGTATATCCATCCTAGCCGAACATTCTGGACATTCAACCGTCATGGTCTCTGTTATAGTCCCTACAACTTTTCTCTCCCTCACTGGAGAAACGTCGGGAACAAGGGATTCCATGTACGCTGCTCCCGTAACTGGGGCTGCCTTAGGTGGAACATATGGAATATAATCATCGCGCCGCATCATGTAAAAGGCCACAGCACCAATAATCAGAAGAACCAGACCGATTCCAGCCATTACTGGAGGAGTTGCAATCTCAGATATCGAACCCAAGGCACCTCCCGAAGAGGAACTATCACCAGATGAACTAGGTGTCTTTGGCTGGACTATCTCCACAGTACAGGTGTCCCTTGTCACTAGTCCATCATTGTCCGTTACCCGAACTACTACCGTGTAATAGGAATCTACAGGAGTACTATTGTATGAATGAGTAGCAAATGAAGCTCCTTGGAAATCAACCGAATCAATATCTCCGCTGGTACTGTCAAAATCCCACTCATAAAGAACAATCCCCCCATCTCTATCACTAGCAATTGCATTGAACAACAGATCCTGACCAAGAGTAGCATTAGCTGTAGGCCAACCATAATCTTCACCGCATTGAGCTAAGACTAGCGGAGGTGAAAGTATCTGAACCGTAACCATGGAACTCTCACTGAATATGCCGTATGAATCAACCACTCTAAGATAAATATCGTGCTCACCCACGTCTGATTCAGAAGTCTCTATCCTGGAACCATTGTCCTGGCTTTCGTATAGATTCTGGTTGTTTGCAAAGAGTAATGTGTCAGAGCTCCAGATATAGGTCAATGAATCGCCATCTGGATCATTGCCTGAAGCAACTAGGAATATGTCCTCGCCTGGCTGGACTGGATTCGGTTCTGCACTTATTATGTCAGAAACAGGTACACCATTTATCAATAAGTTTACAGTAGCGTTGGCTGACCAGAAACCAATGTCATTCACAGCACGGAAAGTTAT
>Ga0208879_1001632_pt1 | contig 20839 bp, 14 predicted proteins | sample Knorr_S15_td_Bot_FD_185605 | JGI IMG/M metagenome (GOLD analysis project Ga0208879, IMG submission 185605) | Marine microbial communities from Southern Atlantic Ocean transect - Knorr_S15_td_Bottom_ad_5009_LV_A (SPAdes) (version 2) | ecosystem: Environmental > Aquatic > Marine > Oceanic | place... | reverse complement strand
CCAAAGAATTTGTTATGGGTGCTGCCGCAAACCACGGACGTATCTTAATCTTAAATGCCGACTGTGCTAAAGAAAGTACGGGGCACGGTTCTCCTATGCCTCTATTATCTCACGGTGGTCCTGGACGTGCTGGTGGTGGTGAAGAAATGGGTGGTAAACGCGGTGTGATGCATTATTTACAACGCACAGCTATTCAAGGTCACCCAACAAGTATTACTAAGGTTACTAATGTATTCCAATACGGAGCTGAGCAAATTGAAAAGGATGTTCACGTTTTCCGTAAGCACTTCGAAGAGTTAGAAATTGGTGAAACTGTTTTCACGCATAAGAGAACAATCACAGAAGGAGACATCGTAAACTTTGCGAATGTCTCTTGGGATCACTTCTACGCACATACCGATGTTACTTCATTAGACGGAACAATTTTCGAAGAAAGAGTAGCACACGGATATTTTATTCTTTCGGCAGCAGCAGGTTTATTTGTTGATGCGAAAAAAGGACCTGTATTATTAAACTACGGTTTGGAAGAATGTCGATTTGTAAAACCTGTTTATGCAGGAGCAACAATTGGAGTTCGCTTTACAGTTAAAGAAAAGGTTGATCAAGAAAAACGTTCTGAAGAAGATATCGCTAAAGGAATTGTAAAGTTCTTAGTAGATGTATACGACGAAACAGGTGAAACGGTAGCCATCGCTACCATCTTGACAATGGTTAAAAAAATAGATCAAAGTAACTAAAATGGGAAATCCTATAGAACAAGGTGGCGTAAACGTGTCCATCGAAAACAATATAGCAAGCATTGAATTTCATCATCCTTTGAGTAATTCCCTACCGGGAAAAGTATTGCAAGAACTAGCCAATACCATTACCGAAATAGGAAATAACGATGCTGTTGCGGTAATCATTTTAAAAAGTGCTGGCGAAAGAGCTTTCTGTGCGGGTGCTTCTTTTGATGAGTTGATAAGCATCGATAATCTAGAAACTGGAAAAGTATTCTTTAGTGGTTTCGCCAATGTGATTAACGCTGCTCGAAAATGCTCGAAACTTATTATCGGTCGTGTTCAAGGTAAAGCTGTTGGTGGAGGTGTTGGAATGGCTTCGGCAGTAGATTACTGTATGGCAACAAAATTTGCTTCGGTAAAACTAAGTGAGTTGGCTGTAGGAATTGGTCCTTTTGTTGTTGGTCCGGCCATAGAACGCAAAATTGGTATGTCGGCAATGAGCCAACTAGCTATTGATGCTACGGAATGGCAAACGGCTCAGTGGGCAAAAGACAAAGGTTTGTATACCGAGATTTTCGATTCTGTAGACGAAATGGATGAAGGGATTTCGAAGCTAGCAAATACCTTGGCAAGTTCAAATCCTGAGGCTATGCAAATGCTCAAGAAAGTTTTCTGGGAAGGAACAAAGCACTGGGATGAGCTATTGCTAGAAAGAGCTGCCATGAGTGGTAAACTCGTTCTTTCGGACTTTACTCGTAATGCCATCAACAAATTCAAGAAGAAATAAAAAATGGCTAAAAAGGCTATAGATAAAAAGATTTTAAAAGAAGCATATAAACTGATGAGCACGGCACGTGCCATGGCTGATTTGTTCGAAGCGAATGCTGCCGTTACAAGTAAGTATGTTCATGCATGTTCTCGAGGTCACGAAGCCATTCAGTTGGCTATGGGTATGCAATTATTACCACAAGATTGGGTATCGCCATACTACCGAGACGACTCCATTTTGTTGGGAATTGGAATGCAACCTTACGATTTGATGTTGCAATTATTGGCTAAAAGAGACGACCCTTTTTCAGGTGGTAGAACATATTACTCTCATCCAAGTTTAAACAGGGATGATATGCCAAAAATCCCACACCAATCTTCGGCAACAGGTATGCAAGCCATTCCTACAACCGGAGTTGCTATGGGTATTCAGTACCTAGAACAGCAAAATCTAGCGAAAGATTACGGCAAGGATATGCCCGTTGTTGTTTGTTCTATTGGTGATGCTGCGATGACTGAAGGAGAGATTTCTGAAGCACTCCATATGACGGCTCTGAAACAATTCCCTATCATCTTTTTAGTACAGGATAACGAATGGGATATTTCTGCACACGCTTCCGAAATTCGCGCCAACGATGTATCGCAATACATCCAAGGTTTTAAAGGAATCGAGCTAAGAACCATCGAAGGGAATGACTTTATAGAATCGTATAATACGGTAAAAGAAGTTATCGAAACGATTCGCGAAGAGCGTCGTCCATTTTTGATTCACGCCAAAGTACCGCTTTTAGGACACCATACTTCGGGAGTTCGTAAAGAATGGTACCGCGACGATTTAGAAGAACACGAGCGAAGAGATCCATTGCCAATATTGGTTCAGCAATTAAAGGACAATGGATTTACTCAAAAAGATATTGATGCGATTGATGCTGAAGCGGCAACATTCGTTCAGTCGGAATACGACAGAGCTTTACTAGCCGAAGACCCAAAGCCAGAAGATTTGTTCACGCACGACTTTGCTCCTACTCCAATTACTGAGGAGAAAGGAGAGAGAGCTCCTGCTGGAAAAGATAAAACGGTGATGGTAGATTCTGCTCTGTTTGCCATCCAAGAAATCTTGGCGAAGCATCCAGAAGCACTTTTATACGGACAAGATGTTGGTCACCGCTTGGGTGGTGTATTCCGCGAGGCGGCTACACTAGCTCAAAAATTTGGTAACGACCGCGTTTATAATACACCTATTCAGGAAGCCTTTATCATTGGTTCTACTGTAGGTATGTCTGCTGCAGGTTGCAAACCTATTGTGGAAGTTCAGTTTGCCGATTATATCTGGCCAGGACTAAACCAATTGTTTACCGAGGTGAGTCGTTCTTGCTATTTATCGAATGGTAAATGGCCTGTAAGCGCTATCATTCGTGTGCCTATTGGAGCCTATGGTTCTGGTGGGCCTTACCACTCTTCTTCTGTAGAGTCGGTATTGACTAATATTCGCGGAATTAAAATAGCATACCCTTCTACCGGTGCCGACTTAAAAGGTTTGATGAAAGCTGCTTATTACGATCCAAATCCTGTTGTGATGTTGGAACATAAAGGTTTGTACTGGTCGAAGATTAAAGGTACCGAAGGTGCTAAAACTGTTGATCCAGACGAAGACTATGTGATTCCTTTCGGGAAAGCACGTATTGCTTTGGAGGCTAAACTAAAACACATCAAAGAAGGTAATTCATTAGTAGTGATTACTTACGGTATGGGCGTTTACTGGGCAAACACTGCTGCGAAGTCTCATAAAGGACAAGTAGAAATTTTAGACTTAAGAACTTTAGCTCCCTTAGACAGAGAAGCTATGTTCAATTCGGTTCGCAAACACAATAAGTGTTTGGTATTAACCGAAGAGCCTAAAGGCTTTGGTTTTGCTCAAGCTCTTGCCGGAGAAATCCAACAAGAATGTTTCGAAAGTCTAGATGCTCCAGTGAGAGTTTTAGGTGCCGAAAATATGCCTGCCATTCCTCTTAACAGTACTTTGGAAGCTACCATGATTCCGAATGCTGAAAAAGTTGAACTGGTGATGAAAGAGATTTTGGATTACTAGAGCAACTCTATTTTCTCAAATAAAAAAGCCTCATTCGAATGAATGAGGCTTTTTTATTTGCTGTAGGAGAAGGAGTCGAACCTTCACGGAGTGGTTAGTCCAGGGATTTATGCCAAAATCTCCACCCTCGAGACAGGAGGGCATGTCTGCCAGTTTCATCACCCCACAGTGTCTTGGTGATTAACTATGGTAAATATAAAATAAGAAGTCTTTTGTTGCAAATAAAACAACTTATTGATGTTATTTTTACGAATACGATAATAAATACTATATTTGATTGTTATTATCCAAATTAAAGACATTCAAAATGGAGACTAATTATCAAATTGACAATATCGATCGAAGCATTATATCGATTTTAATGAAGGATGCGAAGACGCCTTACACCGAAATAGCCAAAAAACTGCTTGTTTCAGCAGGAACCATACATGTACGCATGAAAAAGATGGAAGAAGCTGGTCTTGTGAAAAAGAGTCGACTAGATATTAATTACGAATTATTGGGTTATGACCTAACAGCATTCTTAGGAATCTATTTAGAAAAGGGGTCAAACTATAAAGAAGTCATCGAGCAGATGAGTATCATACCAGAAGTAGTAGAAGCACATTATACCACAGGAGTTTACAGCATCTTTGCCAAGATTCGTTGCAAGAACACCAAACATATGCGTCATGTACTCAACGAGGAAATTCAACCAGTAACTGGAATACAACGCACAGAAACAATTATCTCGCTAGAACAGAGTATTGATAAACAAATAACACTTTAGTCGGTAGACGGTGGTCGATAGTCGTTGGTGGTTGAATGTTAATTGATTGACTTGTCGCTCTGAACTTGTCGAAGAGTTCACAAATTGAGAATGTATTATCCTTCGACAGGCTCAGGATGACTTTCAAATTAAATAGGCTCACTAAACCTTAGTAGAAAGCAAAAAAAACCTTCCGAAATTGGAAGGTTTTTTTTGTAATTATTTGAGCATCGTTACTGGATTCTCTAAATATGTTTTCAGTGTATTTAAGAAGGCCGCTCCCGAAGCGCCATCCACCACACGATGGTCGCATGACAGGCTCAACTTCATTATATTTCCAGGAACTACTAGTCCATCTTTTACAACTGGCACTTGCTGAATTCCGCCAACGGCAAGAATACAAGCATCAGGCGTATTAATGATAGCCGTAAATTCTTCGATACCGAACATTCCTAGGTTAGAGATAGTGAAAGTGCTTCCCTCCCAGTCGGCAGGTTGTAATTTCTTATCCTTCGCACCTTGAGCAAAGCCTTTAACCTCAGCAGAAATTTCAGACAGTGACTTGGTATCTGTATAGCGAACTACAGGAACTAAAAGCCCATCTTCAACTGCTACAGCAACACCTACATTTACATGTTGGTTACGACGAATAACATCACCTCTCCACGAAGAGTTAACTGTTGGGTGCTCGCGCAATGCCATTGCAGAAGCCTTCACAATTATATCGTTGAAAGAAACCTTGGTGTCTGGCAAAGCATTAATCACTTTACGAGCAGCAATTGCATTGTCCATATCTATAGAGATAGACAAGTAGAAATGAGGTGCCGTAAACTTCGACTCCGCCAATCTGCGTGCAATAACCTTACGCATTTGCGATACTGGCTCTTCAGTATAACGCTCTTCATATGCTACTGAACTAGCAGCAGGAGCTTGGTAATTATCAATATCTCTTTTCACCACTCTACCGCCATCGCCAGAACCGGCAACTTTAGTAATGTCAACACCTTTTTCTTCCGCCAAACGCTTAGCCAATGGAGAAGCTTTTATTCTTCCATCAGAAGATTTAGTAGCAAGAGTTGGTGTAGGAACTGGAGCTGCTTTAGAATCTTCCACTTTAGCTTCCTGAACAGGAGCCGCAGCTAGTTTCTCTTCTTTCACCTCTTCGGCAGCAGGTTTAGCATCAGCTTCTATTAAAGCCTTAACATCTTCACCTTTTTCACCTAAAATAGCTAGGATACAATCTACAGGAGCTGTAGCTGACTCTTCCACACCAATGTGTAACAACACACCTTCTTGGAAAGATTCAAACTCCATAGTTGCCTTATCCGTTTCGATTTCCGCGAGTAGGTCACCCTCAGAAATAGCATCACCCACTTTTTTATGCCACTTCGCTACTGTACCTTCGGTCATAGTATCGCTCAAACGCGGCATGCGTACGATTTCTGCCATAATTCTATAATTAGTCTTTTATGAAAGGATATTCATCAGAGTAAACGTTTTGATACAAGGACTCATTCTCTGGGAATGGAGACTCTTCAGCAAAGTCAACAGCGGCTTCAACCGTAGCTTTTACATTATCCAGAATAGCTTGTATCTCATCGTCTGTCGCCCATTTCTTTTTCTTGATTAGATCAAGAACTTTAGTAATAGGGTCTATTTTTTGGTATTCGGCGACCTCCGCCTTCGTACGATACTTTTGAGCATCAGACATGGAGTGACCTTTATAACGGTAAGTCTTCATTTCTAAGAAAGTTGGACCATCACCTCTACGCGCTCTATCGGCTGCTTCCTTAACAGCTTCAGCAACTGCCACAGGATCCATACCATCAACTGGTCCACAAGGCATTTCATAAGCCAAACCTAATTTCCAGATATCTGAATGGTTTGCAGTACGCTCAACAGAAGTACCCATTGCATAACCATTATTTTCGCAAATAAAGATTACTGGTAACTTCCATGTCATTGCCATGTTAAATGTTTCGTGGATTGCTCCTTGACGAACAGCACCATCACCCATATAACAAAGGGTAACTGCATCGATATCGTTATACTTATCGGCAAAGGCAATACCTGCACCCAAAGGAACTTGACCACCTACAATACCGTGTCCACCAAAGAAATTATATTCTTTAGAGAACATGTGCATAGAACCACCTTTACCACCAGAACAACCGGTAACTTTACCAAAAAGCTCAGCCATAATGTATTTAGGATCCATACCCATTGCGATTGGCTGAACATGATCTCGGTATGCTGTAATCATCTTATCTTTTGAAGGATCGATAGCTAAAATCGAACCTGCTAAGACAGCTTCTTGACCATTGTATAAGTGCAAGAATCCGCGAATCTTTTGCTGGATGTAAAGCGCACTAGTTTTATCTTCGAACTTTCTCCAAAGTAGCATGTCGGCATACCACTTTAAATAGGTTTCTTTCGTAAACTTCAACTTTGCCATTTCGTATAAATTTGGAAAGCAAATGTACTAATTAGTTGTTGACTCCACTAACATTCTGCAATGCATCACATTTGAAAGGCAAGGGTAAGAGGTCGGCTACAGACAAGAACTCAATCACTTGATTATCAACACCTTTCAGTAATAATTTAATCGACTCTTCTTGTATCACTTCATATTCCAACATTGCCTGCCGACAAGCACCACAAGGAGCAAGAGTTGTTTTAATGTCAAATTCTTCGGAACCCGCCGTAATGGCTATCATTTTAATTTTCAAATCGGGATATTGAGCTTTACAAGCAAAAATGGCCACCCTCTCGGCACAAAGCCCTGAGGGGAAGGCGACATTTTCCTGATTACTTCCAGTAAAAACAGTTCCATCTTCTAATAAAATGGCAGTTCCCACCTTAAAATTTGAATACGGAGCATAAGCCTTCGCTTGAGCTTCGCTAGATTGATTTAATAAATCCTTGAAATCCTCTGGTAATTCATCCCAATGATATTCATTACAGTAAATATGAAAATGTTTCGTTTGCATAGCTCATTATTTAAAAAGTGTATAAAGTTAAGAAATTGTGGGGTGAAGCCATAAAAAAAGCGCCTCACATAATGGAAGCGCTTTTCAGTTTATCAAATATTAGTTTTAGAGCTTCTGAATAAGTGCTACTGCATAAGCAGAAACGCCTTCTTCACGCCCTACAAAGCTCAACTTCTCTGTCGTAGTAGCTTTAATAGACACTTGCCCAGGCGATACAGACATCACCTCTGCTAGTACTTTTTTCATTTCTGGAATGTGAGGATTGATCTTGGGTTGTTGCAATGCTATTGTCGCATCTATATTCCCCAACTCATAGCCTTCTTTTCGAAGAACCGCCATTACTTCTTTCAAAAGAATCTTACTATCGATGCCTTTGTATTTAGCCTCGGTATCTGGAAAGTGAAAACCGATATCTCTCAAATCAGCAGCACCAAGTATGGCATCACAAATGGTGTGAATTAACACATCGGCATCAGAATGACCCACGGCGCCTTTTTCGTGGGGAACGAGAATTCCTCCTAACCAAAATTCTTCGCCTTCGGCTAACTGATGTACATCGAAGCCAAATCCAACTCTAATATTCATCTATTTATTTTCTGTATAAAAGACTCCTAAATCGAAGAGCATTGTAAATCGAAGTGTGTTTTCTAAAGGTGATCTAACACCTGCAGTAGCAGGAATCAGATAGGCGAAATCAAGTGAGAACACATTCATTTTCACACCAAAGCCCATGGTGAAATACTGTCTACCACCTTTAGTTTTATGCTCATTAAAATAACCCGCACGGAAAGCAAACTGCTTATCGTACCAATACTCCATACCTACAGAATACATCAACTCTCTTAACTCTTCCTCCATCCCTCCTGGAGCATCATTAAAAGATTGGAAAACTCCCTGTATTACTCCTACATTAGGATCTTGACCAGCAACTATAGATTGTGGGTTATCCTCATCAGCTGGAATATCATCTTCTATATCATTTTCAGGATCTGCCGCTGCCACTCCATCAGGACCAAAATTGTAACGTTCATTATCAACCAAGTAATATATTGGAGGTGTTGGCGCAAGTAATTTATTGACATCAACTGCAAAAGCAATGGTATTATAGGCGTCTAACTCCATGGTTAATCGCCCACCCAAACGAGCATTCATCGGTAGGAAATCTTCATCTCCAGACTCGGTATAAGAAATCTTATTACCAATATTAGAGAAGTTAAACCCTGCAGCCCATTGTGCATCTTTTCCATCGAGTTCAAACTCTTTACTCTCGTAATAACCCGATAAATCCACGGCAAATGAAGTCCCTGCTTTGGTAACCGAATAGCTTTCTACACCCATCCCACCAGTAAGATTCGAATAGATATAACGCATAGCCAAACCACCCGAAAAGCGCTCGGACAACTTCATGGCATACGACATATCAAAAGCAAACTCATTAGGACTGAATGTACTTGTATTGTTCCCTAATTGATCTGTAAACTGAATTTCACCCAAAGAGAAATAGCGTAAACTACCTCCAAAAGCACTCCGATCATTCAACCTTTTATAGCCTGACAAATAAGTCAAGCTAATTTCGGGCACCAACTTACTCAACCAAGGAGTATAGGTTAATGATATTCCATTATCCTCGCCTATAAAAGCCAATTTAGCTGCATTCCAATGAATGGAATTTTGATCGGGAGCAGTAGCTACCCCAACATCACCCATAGCACCTGCTCTAGAATCGGGAGCGATAGAAAGGAAAGGAACCGAAGTAGTAATGGTATTCAATTCGCTGTTATAGTAATCTTGCCAATCGGATTGGGCTTGTATATCTAATCCAAAAAAGGACATTGCAAGGACTGCAATTAGACTTAATCTTTTCATGTAGCAATTGTTTGTTGAGCAAATATAATCTTTTCCCATAACGAACTTATTATTTAATTAGTATCATTTGATTCGACATTTGCTCTTCAAGTCCTGAATCTTCTGATTTCACATTCAACCTATAAATATACATTCCCTTGGCTAAAGAAGCACCGTGTTCGGAACGACCATCCCAGTAAATCTCCTCTTCGCTAAAACCAGAACTGTAGATGTCTTTTTCAATGGTCTTCACCAAAACTCCTTGTAAAGTGTAGATATATAAACTCACCTCTAGGTTTTGGTCTGCATGATTATGCTCAAAATAGAAATTAGTATACTCACTAAAAGGGTTTGGATAGTTCATCAAATTCGACAAAATCATCTCCTCGCCGGTTACCACCAAGAATTCTGTAAAGGCTTCTGATGAATTATTATTCACATCCCACACCTTAATCTCCAACTGATGCATACCATCTTCGAGATTTAAAAAAGGATAAGAAACCTTACCACTTTGATAGGAATCTAAATCAGACTCGTAATAATGGTTCAGCACAATCGAGGACTGACTATCGCCATCTAAAACAGCAACAATATCGTGTCCAATACCGTTACCTGTAGTGTTCACACCAGACTCATCAATAATTTCGGCATACAAACTAGGGCTCTCATCGGTAATTCCTCCAGATCGGAATTGATTATTATTCATATAAAGATAGACCTCAGGGCCTGTGAAATCCTCTTCGGCATCGGCATTAAAACCACCGATAGAAAAATCAACATAAGCACCCGTAGCATCTATAACACCATTATCTGCATAAAAGGACATTTTACCATCGCCGTAGGCATAAGCAATATCCAGTGGTACGACAAATTCAAATTCGAATAAACCATTTTCCACAGATACATTTCCAGAGTACAAAACACTTTGTTGCAAGGAGAATATCTCGGGCGCTAATTGCTCATAATCGTTGTTTTGAGTTTGAAGTAAAAAGGGTTTATCATATACCGTAGGTTGTAATATACCATTAAAATCATCGAGTAATTCCCCCATCGAATTCCTTACTGAACCGTAAACAATAACTGTAGACAAAGCTTGCAGTGTATCTGTTACGGTTAAATCTTGAAGGTTAACAATAGAATCAAGCTGAATTTTATTTTCCGGAATTGGAAATCGAAGTGCAGGATCGCCCAAAAGGGTGAATCTTCTTTTTCCAGGTGCCGACTGCCCAGCCACGGCTAAGGTGTTTTTCATACACCGGATAATCTCACCAAAGGTTAAATGCTCTCCAAAATCTTCGGGAATAGCGTATTCATAGAACACCGTTGAAAGCGTTCTCGCATCGGATTCAGTAATGGTTCTAGTAGTTGTAAACAAGGCAATCCCAGCTCCTTTTGAATTGAGCAAAATTTGCTCACCAGCCGAAACTCTAAGCGGATCATCGTAGCGAGAGAACTCACAAGTAGCCGTTACAAATACGGGCATATTATCGTAATTCTCCCAAGCATTAATATCCGACAGCTCCAATACGCGCTCTTCGGCCCAACCTACTTCACCTCCATGACCATAATAATGTATGATAAGAGTTCCCTTAGTCACATTATCTACAATTGCTTGTCGTGCGTCAGGGTAGCGTTGCCCTCCCGAAGAGGATTGTTGCTGATAGGCATCCAGATAAATCTTATTGATATTATAATTGTGATAAGTCGTGTCCAGTCGATTTGCAATTTTATCTATATTCTGAACCAAACGAAACTCCCAATTCGGATCGTCTACATCATCGGCTACAAAACATAAATTATTGCGCCAATCGCCAAAAGTGTCTCCAGTAGCGTAGTGAATTATTTTGTCCACGGCCTCTTCAGCCTCCTGAATATCCTTTACAACCAAACGCCCAATTCCAATATCCAACTGATCGTAAGGTAAACTTGCTGACTGCCCTTCTGTAGGATCTAACATTCCCAAGAAATCGTCGGTACAATAAGAAGGGCCTAATTTAAAAGAAGAATATGACTGGAAAGTAGGAACGAAATTATGATCGTCGTACATACCGTTATCCTCACCGATGGCTTTATAATCAAAACTTGCATCGCCAAATAAGATGACATTTAATGGCATATCCTCTTCAGTTAATGCACGATCGTAAAACATGCGCACATAATCTCTAATGGCAACCAAATCCTGCTTTCCAGAGCTAAACTCATTATAAATCTGGGGAGTGCTAGCAACATTCACGAGAATACCATCTTCCTCACGATGAAAATCAGCAAGTCGATTTGCTTGTTCTAAAAAGTCAGGGTGAGTAACAATTAATAAGTCTGCTTGCGCCTGCCCATGAAGATTCTGATTTACTACTAAGCCAACAAAGCTTGGCTCTTGATACGTGCTATTTCTACCATCGTGTAAGACAAAGCGCTTTAAAACTTCCGTCTGTACAGAAAAATTAGAAGTCCCTTGTGAAGAATTCCAAGGGATAGACTTCACAGAAACTGGATCGGTAACATCCCACACCAATAAATCAGTGTTTGTGGTGTTTATTTGAAACTCACTGAGTCTACCCGGAGCAACGGTGCTCGGCTCAGAAATCGCAAACTGGCCTAAAGTATAGCTCAGCGCTCTTTTACTTTGTAATTCTATATAATCTAAATAAGCATAAGCCGATGAATTGCCATTCTTCTCATAAGTCAACTTCAGATCGATAAGCTCATCCGGACTGATAAATTCGGTATAAGCCTCACCATCATCGACAATGATAGTACTGGAAACAGTAGTTCCCATTGGAACGGATAAAATCTCTTCACCGTTATGCACACATTTTAAATTCGTTTGAGATTCCGAACGAGCAACACCTCTTACTTTTAATCGAACTGGTTCGCTAGTTAATCGATCTGGGAAATCGAAGTTAAAAGTATAAGTGTCGTTTAAGTCGAAATATTCTCCAAACCACTGACGGCCTGAACTCACCATATTTCTATTTTCCCATTCATGGAAACGATAGTCGGTAAAATAATTAACAGTATAATTCGATTCCGATAATTCTTCATCAGCAGCAATTCGCTTACCAAAGCTATCTCCTATATGTAAATAGTAATAATTATAATCGGAGTAAATATTCTGCTGATGAGTAAAAGCTGGGGTACCCAGCTGTTCATCCCAAACCCATTGATGCGGCCCTTGGGCATAAAATAAAATCAAATCTCCTTGATCAAAAGACTCATCCTCCTCTCCAATTACACGAATTGAATTTTCAGCTAAATCGTTATGTCTAAAAGTATCGTTTAGTTCTGGAAGCATAGATCCCCCATTTCCATAAATCTGAATGTTACGAGGATTAATGGAGTTTACATTCACCCCCATTTCATTTAGTAGATCCTTATCAATTTTGTAAACACCATCGTATTCAACTCTTAATTTATACCAATCACCTTCGGCCAACACCGAATTTTCAATCTCTTTCACTTCTTGTAATTTAAAGTCTTGGTATTCTACATCCAGACTGTAACTAAACTTAGTCACCTTATTATTACCCTCCACTGGTATATAGGAGAAGATTAAAAAGGGCTTTTTTCGCTCGTAAACTATCTGCCAAGCAAGAGTAGATTCGGGCGAGGACTTTATTAACACCTGCTCCTTTACAGTTAAGGGTGTTTTTTTCTGTACTTGCACCGAAACATGTACTTCCTTTACGTTTTCAGGCAATTGTAATCTCTTTTTATAGATAGGAAGGGAATGCTGGTTAAAGTCATAAAAGGCTTCAGAAAAGCTCAAAGCCTGAATCATTTCACCATCAAGACTCAAATCTATTGCAGGCTCCCAGTCAATCGCTACTTGACTCGTGTACTGAGCATTAAGAATGAATCCCTGTAAAAAAAAGAGGATAAACAGAGGAATTAACTTTATCATATATATAGTAGGTTACACAAAACAATAACGCTATTTTTTTCGTTCTATTATTAGCAAATTTAAAAAATATTTTGGCACAATTATTTCATACTGAGAGTGGAATTCCGAAAGAGCTTTGAGTACTTACACGCCCATAACTCTTTCAAAAAATAATTGTATTATTGTGTTTCCATAAACCCTGTTCTATGACGCAAAATAGACTACTTGTCGCAATAGCATTCCTATTAATGAGCCTTGGCCAGAAAGCTTTCGCTCAAGACCCCGCATTTACTCAGTTTTATGCCAATCCAATGTACTTAAACCCTGCAATGGCTGGTTCTGCAAACTGTCCACGTGTTTCGATGAACTATCGCAACCAGTGGCCTAACTTAAAGGGTGCATTCCTTACAAATAGTGTATCGATAGACCAAAATATCGAAAAAATTCACGGTGGTTTGGGTTTGATTATTATGAACGACAACCAAGGTGAAGGTGCTTTAACTAGTACTCGTGTAAGTGCAATTTACTCCTACCAATTACAGGTAACTAAGAAACTCACGATACTTACTGGTTTTGAGACTAGCTACCACCAACGCTATTTAGATAAAAGTAAATTAGTCTTCGGAGATCAAATCGACCCAATGGCTGGAATCATCTTCGAAACAAATGAGCCCTTAGATAAGATTGCAGATAACGTATCCTATGTAGATTTCTCTATGGGATTCATGGCTTTCACTAAGCAATATTTCTTTGGTTATGCACTTCACCACTTAACAGAACCTGAAGAAGCATTTATTACTGAAGCAAAATTACCGATGAGCATGACCATTCATGCAGGGGCAAACATCCCAGTTGGGCAAGGTAGAAATATGGGGCTGGTAATGGATGGACCTTTTATCACTCCAAACATCATGTACCAAAGCCAAGCAGGAGCCGAGCAAATAAATATTGGTGCTTCGTTAACTAACGAAACGATATCAGGTGGAGTGTATTACCGCAGCAATATGAACAACTCCGATGCGATACTCCTAGTTATAGGTTATCAAAAAGATGCGTACCGATTCGGTTATAGTTACGACTATACTGTTTCTGAGCTTTCAGGACTTTCAGGAGGTGCTCACGAGCTCTCCTTAACTATACAGCTAGCCTGTAGAGATAAAAAGAAAAAACTAAAAGCGATTAAATGCCCTAAATTTTAGGTACTTTAGTCGCCCGAAACAACGAAATCAACTAACAACAACTATATAAAACCCATGAAGTTGACTAATTCACTTTCAAAAATACTTTTGTTTAGCTTTGCTATGCTCGCAATTTCTTGCGGCTCAGACAAGCACAAAAGCATCTCAAATACAACAGGTTGGAAAATAAACACACCAGCAAATGGTGGTTTTGAAGCGGAACTAAACTATAAACAAGCAACTCCTACAGGGATGGTATTCATCGAAGGTGGTAGCTTTGTGATGGGTAGAACCGAAGAAGATGTCATGATGCAAAATGACGCTTTACCACGTCAAGTATCCGTTGCATCTTTTTATATGGACGAAACAGAAGTTACCAATGTAGCCTACCGTGAGTACTTATTTTGGTTGAAAAGAGTATTTGGAGAAAGTTACCCAGAAGTTTATTGGAACGCATTGCCAGACACTAATGTTTGGAGAAGTGAACTAAGTTATAACGAACCTTATGTAAATAATTATTTACGTCAGGCTGGATTTAGCTTCTACCCAGTAGTTGGTGTGTCATGGCTACAAGCACAAGATTATTGTGCATGGAGAACTGATCGTGTAAACGAATTGGCTTTGATTAAGTCTGGTGGGCTTAAACACAACCCAGCTCAATTTGACGATGACAACTTCAACACAGAAACTTACCTTTCGGGTCAGTATGTTGGAAAGCAGAAAAGATCTTACAGAGACATGGCTAACCCTAAAAATAAAAAGGGACGTATTGGTCGTAAAGAAGATGGTCGTTTAGTACCTGAATACAGACTGCCAACTGAAGCAGAATGGGAATATGCTGCTTGGGGACTTATAGGAAACTCAATTGAAGGAAATGTTGCTTACGGCAAATATTACCCATGGGACAGACATTCACTTCGTGACAACAGAAAACAATTCCAAGGAGAGTTTTTAGCAAACTTCAAAAGAGGTGGTGGTGATAACATGGGTATCGCTGGTTCTCTGAACGATGCTGGAGCGCGTACAATGGAAGTTAGGTCATTCCCTCCAAACGATTACGGTCTTTATGATATGGCTGGTAATGCTGCTGAATGGGTCTTAGACGTATACCGTCCATTAAACGAAGGTCAAGATGGCTTTATGCCTTTCCGTGGTAACATCTTTACTGAGAAAGCTATCGATGAAGAAGGATATGTATTAGAAGCTGATTCATTAGGCAGAATGCAAATACGTGAAACACTTGCTGATAACAACAGAAGAAACTACCAAAAAGCAAACAATACTGATGTATTGGATGGCGATATTGAATCGAGTATTTACTTCATGAAAGGCGATACAGGCGGAGAAGTTGCTATGTACGACTACGGCAGAACAACGCTTATCAACAATAGAGTACATGTTTACAAAGGTGGTTCATGGAAAGAACGTTCTTACTGGTTAAGTCCAGGTGCTCGTAAATTCTTAAACGACGACATGTCAACTGATGATATTGGTTTCCGTTGTGTGGTAGATAGAATGGGTTCTCAAAACCTTGCTCCTAACAAGAAGAAAGCTAGAAAGTTTAAAAAGCAATAGAAATTAGTTCTATATTGAAGCCTCCTCCGTATACACGGTGGGGGCTTTTTTTATTCCTATGAAATCGATTAAAGAAATATATCAATTATACCTCGACTGCACAGGTGCATGTACCGACACTAGATCTATTGAGGAGAATAGTGTTTTTTTCGCACTCAAAGGACCTAATTTCAACGCCAACACTTTAGCATACAAAGCTCTCGAAGATGGAGCCTCCTACGCAATAGTTGATGAGGAAAAATATGTTTTAGACGATAGATATATACTTGTTAAAGATGCATTGGAGAGCTTGCAACAATTAGCAAAGCACCATAGGCAACAGTTAAAATGTCCTATAATTGCCATTACAGGTACAAATGGAAAAACCACTAGCAAGGAGCTTTGCCTACAAGTATTAAAACAGAAGTATAAAACTACTGCCACTAAAGGGAATTTGAACAACCATATTGGTGTTCCATTGAGCTTACTAGCTATTCCTTTAGACACAGAAATGGCAATAATTGAGATGGGCGCAAATCACCTAGATGAGATAGACTTTTTATGCCGCTTAGCAGAACCTGACTTTGGCGTAATCACCAATGTAGGGAAAGCACATTTGGAAGGTTTTGGCTCTTTAGAGGGAGTTTTAAAAACTAAGACTGAGCTCTACAGATATCTCAATGAGCAAGAGGGATTCATATTCCACAAAGACAATCAGCAAATACTAATTGAACAACTACCCGAAAACTGCGAGAACTTTAGCTACGGTCAACTAAATTCGAGCACCTGTAGAGTAGAAATGTTGGGAGCACAACCCTTTGTTTCGGTTAAAGTCGATGATCAAACTATTAACAGCAAATTAATCGGCGCCTATAACTACGACAATATAGCCTTGAGTATTGCAATGGGTTTACACTTTGAAGTTCCCATCGCGGACATTAAAGTGGCCATTGAAAATTACAACCCTCAAAACAATCGCTCTCAAATAGTCGAAAAAGAACACAACACCATTCTGTTGGATGCTTATAATGCAAACCCAATGAGCATCGAAAAAGCCATTGAGAATATTCAATCTATAGAACACTCAAATAAGGTGATGATTTTAGGGGATATGTTTGAATTAGGCGAAGAGTCAAAAAAAGAACATTTGAACATTATCAACTACTGCTTGAGCTCTGGAGTAAATCACGTGTATTTAGTTGGATTGGAATTTCACGCTGTAAATGCGACTCAATTTGCATCTTTCAAGACCACAAACGAATTAGCATTGCACATAAAAAAACACCCTATAAAGGATGCTTTTGTATTGATTAAAGGGTCGCGAGGGATGAAACTCGAAAGCCTTTTAGAAGATCTGTAAGCCTTAATTCTCTTCGTAGACTCCTTTGATGACGAATGATACTCGTTTAAAGCGTTTTGGCAAAATCATCAATATTACAGCCACCAAAATTACCCGAGCTCATCAGTAAGACTACCGATGAATCATCAATTTCAGACTTCACTTTATCCAGGCAAGAAACTCCTTGATCGAAAACCTCCAAATCACTTCTCTCGAAACTTCTGAATACCGTTTCTTTATCGAGTTCCTTTAACTTTTTATGAGCCACGGCTTTTGGATCGTAAAACACCAAGGCTGTGTCTGAAGCATCCATAGCCCCCTTGTATTCTTTTAAGAACTCTTCATTTAAACTACTAAAAGTGTGAAGCTCTAATGCCGCGATAACCTTTCTATTTGAAAACTGCTCCTTGACGGCTTGTACAGTAGCCTTAACTTTAGAAGGTGAATGGGCGAAATCTTTATACACTGATAAACCTTCTCGCTCTTGTATCTTTTCCAATCGTCGGGATGCCCCTTTAAACGACTCCATCGCCTTGAAAAAAGCCTGCTCAGAAATCCCTATTTCCTTACAGAGATTCAAAGCCCCCATCATGTTTAGCAGATTGTGATTACCGAAAATCTCCAAAGTACTCTCCCCCCAACTATGTCTCAAATAGGTTTTCCCATCTTCAATACGGAAATCTGGAAGACTGTAAGCCGATACTCTATGCTCCGAATTGCTCTTACAAATAGACTGTAAGTGTTCATCTTCAGAACAAAAAGTTAAAAATCCATCCGACTCTATACAGTCAATAAAAATCTTGAATTGCTCCAAATAATTTTCAAAAGTTGGAAACACATTAATATGATCCCAAGCAACACCACTTAACAAGGCTATATGAGGCTTATACAAATGGAATTTAGGACGTAAATCGATTGGTGAGGATAAGTACTCATCGCCCTCTAAAATAATTAAAGGAGCGTCGCTTAATTTAACCATCGTCTCGAAACCGTCTAACTGTGCTCCCACCATATAATCGGTTTCTACACCACACATATTCAACACGTGTAACACCATCGACGTAATGGTCGTCTTACCATGACTACCACCTATCACTACGCGTTTTTTATCTTTCGATTGCTCGTACAAATATTCTGGATAAGAGTAAATAGCCAAACCGAGCTCTTGAGCTTTCAGTAATTCAGGGTTATCCTTTCGAGCATGCATACCCAAAATAATGGCATCCAAATCGCTATGGATTCGCTCCGGAAACCAGCCCATCACTTCAGGTAATATTCCTACTTTCTCCAAGCGACCTTTTGAAGGCTCAAAAATCGCATCGTCAGATCCGCTTATATGATATCCCTTTTGATGAAGAGCCATAGCCAAATTGTGCATAGCCGCACCGCCAATCGCTATAAAATGTACTTGCATAGTGTATCTTTGTAGATAGGAAAGATATAAATTCGATTCGCAATGAAAAAACTAAGCACACTATTCCTCCTTCTCATTTTACTAGGCTCTTGTAAAATTGTAAATCCTGATATACAACCTGAAGACTCAAAAGCCTTGTGGATTGAAATCAAACATACGGGATGTTACGGCACTTGTCCAATCTACAATTGGAAAGTATATGCCAATGGCGATTTACAATACCAAGCCATGCGCTTTACCGAGTTTATTGGAGTGAAAGAAGCAAGTATGAGCGATAGAGAATTATTCAAATTCTATAGTTCTTTAGAAGACTATAATCTTATCCCGATTGATACGACCCATCGAGATCGAGCAATTGATTTGCCCAGCACCATTTTAAGGGTCTATTCAAAAAATACCGATAATTATCGGGAAGTGAAATGTATGGGGACTTGCAGTGAAGTATATCACAAAAAAATATTCAAAGTCGAAGATGTTTTATTCGAAATAATGGAGGAACAAAATAGGCAGTAAATTCAACTGAAAAGACCTGCCAAGCCTATTATAATCAATTCGATAGATAGGCCTAAACAATCTGCTACAAAAGGGCCCTTTGCCAACTATAATGGCCGTACAAACAAAAGGCCGCTTCATAACAGAAGCGGCCTTTCTTTTATATTCATACCTTTAAAGAATAATTAACTTTTTGGTTTGCTTATAATCATCTGTATCAAAGCCGATATAATAAGTACCTGCATCCCATCTAGAACTATCAAAAGAAATCGTGTGCTTACCTTTTTCAAAATCTTGATAACTAATTGTCTCAAGCATTTCGCCTAGCACGTTAAACAACTGAATCTTAACGCTAAACGCCTTCTCGAAGCCAAAAGATAATGTTGTTTTGCTTGCCGTAGGATTCGGAAGTATTTCAAATAAATTAACAGAGAAATCAGGAGTCTCGGTTTCAGTACTTACAGCCCCAACTTGACTAATAGCATCAGTATGAAATTGCGAAGAACCTTGCAGCCATTCTTTTATATGGAATGAATGCAATTGTTCAATAGCTTGGTTCCAAATTTCAAATATGAAATCTTCACCCTCAAGCAATCCATCTTTTGCTACACTATACACATCATCTCCCCAAAGGGTAATCAATGTTAAAGGGCTTGTATAAACTGAAGCACCAACTAAAACTCCCTTTCTATCGTAAACAGCTATTTCATCACCTGCTTGAGGCAATACATCCCATGCTTCATCAAAAATTGCCACCTGCATATTATTCCCTGTAATTACAGGTTTTTCGAAATGTTGCAAATCATTTCTCACTAGTTCTAAATCAGTCATTCTATATTCCTGATTATTAGCCAAATAAGTAAGCACTTGATTACTGTTCATCTTCACTTGGTATCCTTCTCCAGGATTCATATCTCCAACACCATTGAATCCCCATGCTGGCAGATATGCCAAACCTTCGTAGTTTTTAACGATTACCACTTCCTCGGAAACCGCTTCAAATACAGCCTGACAGTCAGCAGGAGTAGTACGTAGATAACCAATCATATTCCATCCTTCATCTAAAGCTATCGGATTGTCTTCAGGAGTCATATATAGCCCTCCAACCACAAGAGTTCTTTGAGCAGACATCTTCAATTGGTACCCTTGACCAACCTCTGCAAGTCCAACACCATTAAAAGCCCAATCGGGTAGATAGGCCATACCTCCATTATTTTTAGCAATCACTAAGTCTTCAACAATCGGTTCAAGAATCGCGTCTAAAGACATGTCTTCCGCCAATATATAAGTAGAGAATAAAGACCACCCTTCAGGAATTACAATTTCTTGTTCTGAAATGGCTGGCGCAGTAGACAAGGTCTCTAAACCGGTAATTCCATTAATCACAAAATCACCCTGACTTGGCATGCTCGCTAGATAAGTCGCATTGGCGTTGTAGATTATATTTTCTGAAGCATCCCAGATCATCCATACAAATGTCTCTCCGGTTTGAAAACCATCTATCTCCTCGGTTGTAGAGTCATCTCCCTGAGCTGCAATCGCTGTCGTTGCACTATTCCAAATCGCATAACCGGCACATTGTAAGTCGCCATTATCATCGCTATAGAAAACTCCAATCCAATCGCCATTATCTATAGGCATATCTTCAATTATAATTGGCGTTTCGCCACCCACAGCAATGGTATGGTTAGATCCAGTAATTAGAATATCCCAAGGGCCTTCTGTTTGTTCATACTCACATGAACCATCATCTGTATTAGCTTCAGGATTATAATTTAACGCAGCTGCATCAGTACATCCATAAACTATAGTAACATCTC
>Ga0208879_1001629_pt1 | contig 20892 bp, 20 predicted proteins | sample Knorr_S15_td_Bot_FD_185605 | JGI IMG/M metagenome (GOLD analysis project Ga0208879, IMG submission 185605) | Marine microbial communities from Southern Atlantic Ocean transect - Knorr_S15_td_Bottom_ad_5009_LV_A (SPAdes) (version 2) | ecosystem: Environmental > Aquatic > Marine > Oceanic | place... | reverse complement strand
TTTTAGATCGGCAACAGCAACTACCTCTACTTCACTGATTTGTGAATAAATATCCAAATGGGTTGAGCCCATGCTACCTAAACCAATAACGCCAACTTTTAGCTTTTTAGCCATAATGCTTAATAGATTTAAGTTGAACTATTGAAGTCAAATAACTGATTCATTGCAGCCGATGTGCGAGCCAAAAGCGTCTTATCCCAAGGCAACATTTCGGCAACAATTGTACTTTTATAGTTAATCGCTTTGATGGAATCTATTGTCTCTTTCCAAGGTACATCACCCGCGCCTAAATCACAGAAACTAAAACTGCCAGTCCAATCAAAATTTTCTCGATAATCTTTGATCTGGACTCTTTTAATTCTAGGGCCTAACAATTCAACCCAATGCGGTGGGTATTGCTGATAGCCAATTAAGTTACCGACATCTAAATAAACACCCAACTTCTCTGAATCAAAAGAATCTACAAAGTCTCGCAGTTCAATTGGTGAATAAAATAGACCATTCCATACATTTTCAATACACAAATCTATGTCCAGGTCTTCAGCTATTGGTAGCAACTCATTGATCGCATTTCGTGCACGCTCAAGGGCTCTATCGTAGCGAACTATCTCACTAGAAATGGGGCTTTTGACAACTCCAGGAACATACAACAGCGCTTTGCAATCCAGATAGCTTGCCACCTTCAGTGCGTCTTTATGAAGATTAACTGATTGTTTTCGCATAGCCTCATTATCACTCGTTGGATTGATCGCCCAACTCATACCGCTCGCCAGACTGTCGACAAAAAGGCCAGAATCATCAATTTGTTGGCGAATTTGGTGACACTCATTTTGAGTGGTTGAAGTAGTGAGTACGCCTTGAGTCGATATCGCCAGTTCAAGTGCATCGAAGCCATGAGATTTGGTTTGTTTGAGGGCTGAATCAATAGGGTGTCCGCCTTCGAGCCCATTTTCAAGAGATAAGTAGCTGATTCCTTTAATCATTAGACACTCTCTTCAATCAATACAATGAGTCCAGCTCTTTCCATGTTTCAGTCATATCGATAATTTCCCCCTTGATTCGACTTTCATCTATTGCCATCGCAACTAAGCCTGCCTCTATAGCATCTTTAGGACCAACAGGCAATGAATCTGATTTACCACGAAGATATGCTATGATGTCTGCACACATTAACTGATCAGCACCGTAATGAGCGGGGTAATTTCCAGCAATTTCTGTACTCAAATAATTAAATTTGTGATTCTCTAGGCACTTTCCTGTTCGTGCATCAGTGATTCGAAGATTGCCTCGCATAAAGTCCCCTTCTGCCATTCCACGACTACCTATAATACAAAAGCGTCGATGTTCGTCAGGAACATTAATGCTTGTATGGAAAGAAAAACTAACATCGTTTGGATATTCTAATAATGCATTTTGATGGTCAACAATATCAGCGTCACTAGTAAATGGATCATCGACACTTTCCCAGTATGATAATTTTTGCTGATAAACGTCATCATGCTGATTACCCGGAGACTCCTCAGGGACAAAATTACCTCTCCCACCAAAACTTGCAACTCTAATCGGCCTGTCACCCACAACATTGTTGTATATATCTAAGTCATGACAACACTTTTCTAACATGAAGCCACCCGAATATTTTTTTAAACGGCGCCAATCACGCATAAAAAATGAACCGTGATAGGGCGCAATATGTTCATTGGCTTCTATCGATGTAATTCGACCTAACATTCCTGCATCTATTGCACGTCGTAATTCTCTCATATGCTGGGAATAACGCAACACAAGACCCACCATTAGTTGGTTTTCACCGTACTTATGTATTAATTTAGCAAGACTGAAGCTTTCTGCCTTAGTGATAACGATTGGCTTTTCTGTAAAAACTTTTAATCCTGCTTCTAATCCGGCCCTAATATGGCCCAAGTGAAGATGGTTTGGTGATGCCACCCAAAGTAGCTCAATGCTGCACTTGGCAATCATAGTTTCTACACTTTCATATTGTTGAAGTTGGCTTGTGATACCCTTAAGTAGTGGCAATCCGCAAGGTTCTGGATCGACGTAACCGACCAATTCCAACTCTGGCATATCGGCTTGCATCATCTTAAGAACATTGCCAGCCCTTAACCCTAAACCAACAATACCAGTTCTCATAATTATTCTCCTAACTAACTTCAGCTACCTGTTTTCTGCGCAGTGCTATTCCTTGTGAATTAAAAGCATGACACTTTGTAGAATTTATAAGCAAGCTGATTGTTTCTCCAGGATGAATTAGAGTATCGCCAGGCAATACCGCGCAAAAGTCATCATTACCAGCAGCAGGGCCATAGATGATTACTGTTGCACCTATATGCTCTACAACCTCTACATTCATTGACAATCCCTGATTATCAGAGCTAAGCCTAAGGTCTTCAGGGCGAATACCAAGCTCGATTATATCCCCTGACTTTGTTTCTCCTATTTCAACAGGTAAAGAAATGGTTTCTGCACCAATGTTCACTTGCAACTCGTTACCGTCAACAACAGTATTGGTTGTCTTTAGAAAATTCATTTTTGGATGGCCAATAAAACCAGCAACAAACTTTGTTGTAGGATGGTGATACAACTCCATTGGTGCTCCAAATTGCTGTACCACACCATCATTCAAAACCACAATTTTGTCAGCCATCGTCATAGCTTCGATTTGGTCATGGGTGACATAGACCATTGTGGTTTTTAAGTTTTGGTGTAATTTAGCCAACTCAACCCTCATATCACCACGAAGAGCTGCATCCAAGTTAGACAACGGTTCGTCAAATAGAAAGACTCTAGGATTTCGAACAATTGATCTACCTATAGCAACCCTTTGGCGCTGGCCACCAGAAAGCTGTCCGGGCTTAAAATCTAAACGATCAGTTAATTGGAGTATTTCAGCAGCACGATTTACTCGCTCCTTTAATTCAGCTTCATTAATTTTTGCAACTCTAAGTGGAAAGGCAATGTTTTCAAATACGGACAAATGTGGATATAGCGCGTAGGACTGAAATACCATAGAAATACCTCGATCAACTGGCTGTGCATTGGAAACATCCTCTTCATCAATAAATACCTTGCCGCTAGTAGCCTCTTCTAAACCACAGATAATTCTTAATAATGTCGTTTTTCCACAACCCGAAGGACCAACAAAAACAACAAACCCCTTGTCATCAATACTCAGGTTAATGTCTTTTAAAACCTCGGTTTCACCAAAACTTTTAAAAATATTTTCCAGCTTTAAAGTCGCCATATTTATGTTCTTGATTATGGCACATCAATCACGATATGCAATTAAATTATTATTTCTCTTACACCCAAGGTAAACCTTAAAAACATACTTAAAATTTGTTAAAAACAGATAAGTATGTTTTTGAAGTTAGCCTTATAAGTGCAGGAGCAACGTCACCGTTGCTCCTATACTAGTCAACTAATTGACTTAAAGACCCTCTGCTAGAGTTTCTGCAGCCTCTGCAACTAGATCAGCAGCAGAACCTTCACCCAAGATCATGCCTTGGATGGCGCTGTTGATACCCATTTGAAGTGCTTTGAAGTCTTCAAACATTGGCTCTGGTCCACCTCTGCCGATTGAATCTACAAATACTTGCCAATAGTCAGTACTGTAGTAAACATCATCACGCATTTTCTCATATTGCATAATTGGTGTTAAACCCCAGCTCGAATCAAGGTCATATTGAGCCTCACCAGATGTAAGAGCATCAGCTAACTCCATTGCAAGACCTTCATTTGCAGAACCTTTGAATACTGCAATAGAGTCAGTAATCAACAATGTTCCACTCTCGCCACTTGGGCCAGCAGGAATAGGTACAACTATTTCAGCAATATTTGCATTGTGTTGACCTGCGCCCCATGGACCATTGATGTACATTCCAATCTGACCATCATTGTACAACTGAGTCAATTGAGAACGCTCATATCCCATAGGACCTTCCTGAGCAACACCAGCTAATTTACCATAAAATTCTAGTGTCTCAATAGTCTCAGGACTGTTGAAAGTTATCTCACCAGTAGCTGCATCACTTACAGAACCACCATTACTATATAGGTAGTTAAGGAATTGGTGCATAGTGTTATCAAAGTCCTTTCCAGTTATGCCAATACCTGCAGCTGAGGTATTGTCATTAACAGCCTTAGCCATATTATAAAGTCCTGTCCAAGTTCTTGGCGCAACACAAGCTTCACCCGCTGCTTCAACTAAACCACAGTTGATGAATAGCGCTTTCGTAGAGAAAGCATGTGGGAAACCCCAGAATTGACCACCATCAGTAACAGTGGCAAGAATACCAGGCTGATACAACGCCTGTTTTTCCTCAGAAATATTTACTGGAAGAATTAGACCACTACGACCTAGTTGCTTCAAGGTACGAGAGCCAATATAAGCTAGTCCTACTGGATCACCAGCAGCAGCAAGCGTCATTGTTTTATCCTGACACGTGCCCCAAGGAACCGCTTCTGCATTAACAGTGACACCAGCATGACTAGCTTCAAAAGCAGCTATAACTACTTTATCGGCTTCACGTATTTCGCCACCACACATAACCATGTGTACCTCTTCCGCTTGTACTGGTGCCATTAATCCTAGGCCCATCACAAGTAAGAAGAGTGTTCGTTTTATATATTTCATTTTTACTTCTCCTTTATTTTTACATTGTGCTACCAGATATTTTTTACTTTTCTGGTAACGGTTTATGTGAGTATTTTACTTCTCACTGCTTTACTGCCCCGTGTGTTAATCCTGCTATGAGATGTTTCTGCATAAACATGAAGATTAACAGCACGGGCAGAATTCCAACTAGGCTAGCTGCCATCATTTCGTTCCACAATACGTCCTGGTAACCAATGAACTCGAATATGCCAGCTGGAAGTGGCATGTAGTCTCTATCTTGGTTAAACGTAATTGCGAATAAAAACTGTTGTGCATAGGCGCCAATAAATATTGCAACGCCAACGACAACTAAACCGGGCACTGCTAAAGGCAGAATCACTCTACGCAATGTATAAAGGCGTGATGCTCCATCCACAAATGACGCCTCCTCTAATTCATATGGTATCTTCTCCATAAATGATTTCAGCAACCAGATTCCTGTTGGCACAAGAAATGCGACACCAGGAATAATCATTGCCCAATAAGTATTCAACATACCATACATTCGTAACAATTTATATAATGGAATCAGCAAAACTGCACCAGAGAACATGTTGACAGCCAAAAATAGTGTCAGACTGACTGATTTTCCACGAAAGTTAAAGCGTGCGTAGGCATATGCAGCAGGAATCACCAAAATCAATGAGAAAATAGTAACCGCAGTAGCTAAAAATACGCTATTAAATATATATCGAGGTAGTTGTGGCACCGTCACCCAAATATCTGAATAAGCTTGAAAACTAAAATCCTTAGACCAAAATCGACTGATAAAATCGGCAAAGCCTATCGTTTCCCCTAGCTCCAGCTTCGGGCGGTGAAAAAGGTGAGTTAAAGGTCTAAGTGATGCCATAAACATTTCAACAAATGGTAGTAGCATGAATGTTAAGAATAATGCAATACTAAAATAAATTAAAATCTTGTGAGGCAGTGAATATTTATCCATCATTTTACTACCCCGGCATAACCAAATTTTTTGCTAACTCTTCCTAACACAGCCAGGTAGATAAGAGAGAACACACTCAAAATTAAAACAACGAGCACTGCTCGAGTCGCACCTGCACCAAATTTATAACTGAAAATAGCTGTTTTGAAGGTATCAATTATGAGAGTGGTGGTTGCACCACGAGGACCGCCCTCGGTCAAAATCCAAATAATTTCGAAAGAATTAAAAGTCCAGATGGCAGAGAGCAGAGCCATCGTAATCACAGTAGGCATAATTTGAGGCATTGTGATTCTACGGAAACGATACCAACGAGAGGCGCCATCGACATAAGCGGCCTCATATAAATCCCTTGGGACGCCCTGCATGGCAGCCAAAAAGAATAAAGTCACCATCGGCGTTCCAATCCAAACATCGGTCACAACTGCTGAATAAAAGGCGCTTTTCTTGTAGGCCAAGAAGCTGAACGGACCATCGGTTATACCAACCATCTCGATGAAATTTGAAAGTAGGCCGAAATGACCATTGTATAACCACAACCAACCAAAACAACCTATTGCTATAGGTATGATCCAGGGTGGCATGACTAAGGCGCGGATAACACCACGAGCCCTTATATTGCTTGCCAGCAAAGTAGCGCCAATCAAGCCCAATATCATTTTGAGTCCAACTGAAAGAAACATCCAATAAAAGGTTCGATTGACAATCGCAGGAAACTTGCGTCCACCGAGTACTTTTTCATAGTTAGCCCAACCGATATAATCATAACCCTCAATTAAGGTACCTATGTTTGAATTAGTAAAAGAAAGACGAAATGTTTCAACTAATGGCCAGACAACTATTAAAAGCATATATATCGCCGCCGGGGAGATTAGAGCCCATGCAAAAAGAGTTGTTGTTTGCGCTTTAGTTTTGGGTTTAAACATTTGTATGAACTGATTCACTAGTCAAACCCTCCTCATTAATAGTATTTGAAGTAGGCATAATATCAAAATTTTCACTTCGATAATACTCCCAACCTATTTGTTCAAATAAGTCTCTAAAACTATTATAGGCTAAAGCGCACAATTCAACGCCAGTACGCTTATTATCCTCAGCTGCCCAAGCACTCTCTGAGAGACCTATAATTCTAGGGCAAAGCATTGCTTCCATATGGCTATCTTGGGTTATTGTTTCACTCCAAAGATGTCCCTGTATTCCTTCAATATTTGACTCAAGTTCAGGCTCATCAAGAGGGATAATCTGCCAATCAACAGTATCCTCTAAGGAGACAATTGCAGCCCAATTCACACCTCGATCACTATAAGTTTGACTTTGAGCCATATCAAAATAAATATGCTCAGCAGGACACAATACAACCTTAAAGCCCTTTCTTGCTAATTTATAACCAGACTCAAGATTTTGCCAAGCAAACAACAGCTTATCTGATTTTTTTTCAAGGTAATTACCTTCTTCAGCTTCTTGCCATGCAGCCGTTTTTTTACCATTAGACTCGACTCTGGCGGAGAGTTTATTAATAAACCAAGATGCGACATCTTTATTAGTTTCGAGATCGTATTTCGCTTTTAAAGCCTCAACTGCAGGAGAACATTTCCAGCTTTCAGGTGACACCTCATCCCCACCTAAATGAATATATTCACCCGGAAATAATTTACAAAGATCATCAATTAATGGCTCAACAATTGAATAGGTTTCAGGCATTGCAGGATTTAAAGTATTTTTAAGATAACCTTGAACTGAAACTTCATTGCTTTTATCTCTTGGATCGCGGGTGGTAGGAAAGAGCTGAATTAACGACAAGTTATGCCCCGGCAAATCAAACTCAGGCATTACATCAATATAATTAGATGAAGCTCGCTCAATAACTTGCTTGATATCGCTAGAGTCATAGCAACCTCCGGTTGGACTAGGGCCAGAACCAAAAATAGGTGGGACTAAAAGGTTATTCCCTCTTTTAGCAGTGGCAGTGGCAAGTTCAGGATTACTATCAAGCTTGAAGCGAAATGCTTCATCGTCTGTGCCATGCCAATGAAACTTATTGAGTTTAAACAAGCTCATTAAATCCAGAAGTTTTAAAATGCTTTCGACAGCATAAAAATGCCTAACACAATCTAAGTGCTGTCCACGCCAATCAAAACGCGGTTGGTCTATGATTGTGCCGCATGGGATTAATTTATGATACGTTTGGTTCAGTTGCAATAAAGTGACCAAGCCATAAAATAAACCTTGTTCGTCACCAGCATTAAGTTCAATCACATCACTGGTTATAACCAGGCTATATGAAGAACTTGACTTATACCTTTGAGCTTTTATTATTAGTTGTGTATTAGAGCCAATCAACTCGTTATTATTGCTAGATAAAATATTTAAACTGAGTCTTTTACCAAGTTCAGAAGCGGCACTAACAGCTCTAGTTATAGTCTCTGAATCGTCAAAGGATAAATCTAAGGGTTGACTTAAATTGCACACTCCAGCACTAGGTATCCATTCGCTAGGATGTGGCACCAATCGCAAAGATTTGTCGAACGATTTATTAGATGAATTCTTTACGATTGGCTCCAAGGAGGAGAAAGTTTGAGAATCTAAATCATCAACATATACTGAAATAAATGTACCATCAAGAAGTTTTACAAAAGCACCTTGTGGGCTCCATGTATGGTTCAGGGGTCTATGTCTAGAGTGTTCATAAGCATACTTAAAAGACCACTCTTCATCTGGAAGTAAAGGGGATTTATTAAGTTGTGATAGCTCTACATAACCACCAACTTGATTCATAACAAGACAGTTATCAATAGACTTGATAGGAGATAGCAAGCTGAAACAGATCAAAAAATTATCTAGTACTATGTCACTATTATTCTTGAGTGCCGAACAGAACTGCCCATCTGAATCGATAGTGTTTGTCAAAACAAATTCCGAGCTTACTGTACTCATAGCCCTCACAAATAAGACCACTAAATTGAGAAAAATATTTTGCTATTAACTTTAAAGTTAATTCTTTAAGCGGTACTATTTACAAAATTGGTAATAAAATGGTATTATATAACAAGAAGCAATTAAAATGCAAATTTGTTTTTTTCATAATCATTTTTCAAATCTTATTCTTTAATAAAAGTATGTTTTTTCAAGCCCTGCATAGTATTTTTTACAGATTATTGTTTTATACGTTAAATATATAATATAATACCAATCATATATAATATAATACCAATTAAATACCAATAATTTGATTGTCACATCAAAAATGTGACGGATATTCTGTTGAAAAAATCAATAGGGTAATAATCTGATGACTGAAATAGACACTTTAATTAACTATTTACTTCCCTCAAGTGACAGCCCTGAATCTCTCTATAAACAGCTTTCACGATCTCTCCATAATGCCATCCAACAGGGCATGTTAAATCCTGGTGACTCATTAATTCCCGAACGAGAATTAGCAAACAAACTCAATTTATCAAGAATTACTGTTAGAAAAGCCATAGGTCAACTTGTCGATATCGGGGTGCTACAAAAACGTCATGGTGCTGGTACTGTTGTTTCTGATAATGTTGATATTGTTTTGCATAAAAACCTCTCTTCTCTGAATAGTTTTACTGCTGATATGAATAGACGTGGTCTCGAATCCCATTCAAGAATTGTTTTACGGGAGGAAGGTAAAGCTAGTCCGAAAGAAGCTCTAATATTAAATTTGAATGAAGAAGATTATGTTCATCGCCTAAATAGAGTCAGATTTTTAGTTAATGAACCATTACTTTATGAGATAGCAATTATTCCCGCTTCCATTATCTCAATTACTACCGCGTTAGATGATTCACTTTACGAAACACTTAAAAGAAAAAATATGAACCCCGTCACTGCCAAACAAAATATTCATGCCATAAATGCAGATGACGATATAGCTGATAAATTGGAGGTAAGTCCTGGCAGTGCGGTCTTGTTTGTGGAGAGGCGTGGCAAAGACGCCAATGGAAAAGTTGTGGAATATACACAGTCTTACTATCGTGGCGACCGTTATGACTATGTGGTGGAATTAGGATGAAACAGGCATTATTAGGATCGCAAATATTTTGTGGGGAACGTTTTTACGATGATCACGCTTTGCTAATAGATGGCAAGTCTATCGTCGATATAGTTGACAAAAATAATACTCCCGACAACTTCAACAAAATAGAATTAGATGAGGGCATTCTTGCACCTGGGTTTATTGACCTTCAGGTTAATGGTGGTGGTGGAACATTGTTTAACAACTCTCCTAATCAGGAAAGTTTAAACACCATAATAAAAGCACACCAATTTTTTGGCACTACCAGTGTTATGCCTACTGTTATTAGTGACTCAATGGAAGTTCTTGAGCAATGCATTAATACAGTTACTGAAGAAATAAAGAATAACTCTTCACTACTGGGTATTCATATTGAGGGTCCTTTCTTTAATGTTAAATATCGAGGCGTACATCAAAAAAAATACATTAGCACCATTAACTCTGATTATTTAAACTTGTTCGAATCCATAAAGAGCTTCCCAGTTATGCTAACCTTAGCGCCTGAGTGTATTTCCAGTAAACAATTAAAGCACCTGACATCTCTTGGCATAAAAACCCTCGCTGGTCATAGCGATGCAAGCTATGATGAGTTAGATGAAGCCATCAAAAACGGTCTTGATGGCTTCACTCATCTGTTCAATGCTATGAGTCAGATATCTGCTCGCGAACCTGGAGTTGTAGGCGCTGCATTGCACTTTGAAAATACCTTTGCAAGCATTATTGTTGACTTACATCACGTTCACCCATCATTAATTCAGTTGGCATACGAGTCAAAACCAAAAGGCAAGCTGTTCTTTATTTCAGACTCAATGGCTACTATCCATCATGGTGAGCCCTCTTTTGAACTTTATGATGAAGTGGTAAGTGAATCAAATGGTCGTATCGTGAACTCAGAAGGAAAGTTAGCCGGCTCTTCTATTACCCAGATTGACGCGGTTAAAAATGCCTATCAAAAGTGCAACATTCCATTAAATCAAGCGCTTGCTATGGCCTCACGTTACCCAGCAGAATACTTAGGAATTGCAAATCATTTAGGTTCTTTAAAACCAGGTTATAAAGCTAACTTAGTGCATTTTGATTCGAATTTTAATGTACATAATGTTTGGGTTTCTGGAAAGCAAATTAAAAAAGAGTCGTCATGAGAGTAGTTATCCTCCCCTCTGAATTAGAAGCAAGTAATTTTGCTGCCAATATTATTGGGAAATTTATTTCTGACAAAGAAAAAGCAGTGATTGGTCTAGCGTCTGGTAGCTCTACGGTTTTAACCTATAAAGCCCTAATCAAAAAATATGAGCAGGGTCAAATTAGTTTCAAAAGTGTTACCACTTTCAATCTAGACGAGTATGTGGGCCTCAAACCTGGGCACCCTCAAAGCTATCGAAATTATATGAATAGTAAACTCTTTGATCATATTGATATTAATTATAAAAATGTTTTTATCCCTGAATGTTTCGATGACGATTATGCAGCCAGCTGTGAAAACTACGAGTCCATGATAAAGCGTCATGGTGGAATTGATATTCAGGTTCTAGGTATAGGAACTAATGGACATATTGGGTTCAATGAGCCCACATCAAGCCTAAACTCAAGAACAAGAGTTAAGACATTGACACAAAACACAATTGAAAACAATGCTCATTTTTTTAAAGATAATGAAACACAACCATCACTCGCCATCACTATGGGTATTGGCACAATAATGGAGGCAAAACAGATTCTTCTTTTAGGTCTTGGTAAGCACAAAAGCCAAGCCGTCGCTGAGGTAATTGAAGGTCCGGTATCATCATTCTTTCCAGGAAGCATCCTTCAGCAACATAAAAATGTAATAGTAGTTGTAGACAAGCATGCAGCGTCAGACTTAAAACTGTATGATTATTACATTCATACAGAAAAAATGCATCAAAGGTATATGTGTTAATGATAAATCAACAAACCTTTCTGCATATGATTATAGAGGTTACTGAATGAGCTTAATTTGCAAGCAACTTTTTGAACACGATAGCTCAACTTTCACCTATCTTTTAGCTGACAGCGTAACAAGAGAAGCAACAATTATTGACGCTGTAGATTCTATGATAGAGCGTGATATTTCCTTAATCCAAGAATTAGAACTTGACTTAAAATTTATAATTGAAACACACATTCATGCTGATCATATAACCAGTGCCTGCCCACTTAAAAAAAGTTTCTCTCTCGCTAAAATTGTTATAGGAATAGAAAATACTGATGCAGAAGCGTGTGCTGATATTATGGTTGGTGAGGGTCATATTTTGCCTATTGGTGAGCATGAGATTGTTGCAATAGAAACACCGGGGCACACTCCTGGCTGCATGTCATATCTTGTTGACAACAAAGTCTTTACAGGTGACGCCTTATTTATTAGAAGCACTGGCCGTTGTGATTTTCAGGGAGGGTCTGCATCAACGCTTTATCACTCCATACACAAATTATTTAAACTGCCTGATTCAACACTAGTCTATCCTGGTCATGACTATAACGGCTTCACAGTTAGTACTATCGGTGAAGAGAAGGAATTCAACTCATTAATTAGGTTAGACTTTGATGAAAAAACCTTTGTCAACAAAGTTGGTAACTTGAATCTTGAACCACCAAAAAAAATAAATACGGCTGTACCAGCGAATCAGAGTTGCGGTCTCATAAAAAACTAGAACTTGCTCAATATTGCATCTCGTGTATCAGTGTGAGGGTATATTTGAAAGGATAGTACAGTAACTGAGATTTATTTTTATAACAACATACGAGAGATATGACGAACACTTTAGTATTAGTAAAGATAGGCAATGGCACTTTTGACCAGTGGAAAGAAAGTTTTGACGATCTTGCTCATATGCGAGAAAAATTTTCAAGAGATTCAACTGTAGGCAAAGTTGATGACCATACTGCTCTTGTCATGATAGATGTTTTTGGCCCTGCAGGGATGATGGAAATGTTTAACTCGGATGAGATTAAAAAAAATGCAGAAGAAATGGGTGTAGAAAGAACTGTGTTTAAGCTACAGCCAATGGGCTAATTATTCACCTAAGCCATCTATTGCTTTTGCATGGTAACGACTGTCTTTTGGCTTTTTGACATCTTGATAGCGAAGATGCATTAATAATTAGGAGAAGGAATTATGGATATAAGGCTTATTTATTTTGATATACCATTTTGGCGTGCTGAGGTAGCAAGATTGCCTTTATTTATTGCAAGTATTAAGTTTGATGACTTTAGGATCACTAATGATGATAATAGCTATCTAAAAGAAAATGGCAAATTAAAGGATGGCACGTTAATACCTTTCCGCCAATTACCAGTATTAGTTATAGATGGGCAGAGCGTTGCTCAAACGGGAGGTATTGCTAGAATTTGCGGTAAGCTAAGTGGTATGTACCCTGAAGATATTATTGAAGCAGGTAAAGTGGATCAAATTATTGATACTGTTACAGACATTAATGAGTTGTTAAATCCTTCGATGCGAGAAAATGATCCAATGAAAAAAAGAGCAATGAGAATTGAGTTAACCAATAAAGATTTACCAAGATACTTTGGTTATTTAGAAGAGATTTTGAAAGCTAATAGTTCACATTGGTTTGTTGGAAATAATATGTCTATTGCTGACATTGCAGTTTGGAGTCTTTTGGGTTGGATTGCTGAAGGGGTTCTTGATGATATTCCACCAGAAATTACCAATCCCTTTGAGAGGCTAAAAAAAGTATATAACGAAGTCGGTAAAAATCCTTTTGTTAGAGAATGGAAAAAAAAGACCTACTCTCATGATGAATCTTCATCTGATGAGTATAACTTAGACATACCTGAAAGCATTTAAAATCATTACCTAGAGATTTTTGATAGCGTTCTTCAGTCAGTTTATGCCAACCAATGCATCTACCAACCGGAGACCTGCCACAGCTACACCCACCTTCCTTTATAGATTCCAATATTTTTATTCTTTATTTCTTGCCCAACAATTCAATATTTCATCTGCAATGAATTCTATTGGCGTTCCAGGGGGATATTCATGTTGAAATTCTGTCGCAACTCTCCGCGCAATCCGTTTGTCGTTATCGATGGGGGAAGACGGAAAACGATATGCCTTACTAAGTTGATTAATGATATTTCTCATTCTTCTTTTCATGACTTTTTTTTCCTCATCAATTTGAACTCAGTATAAACTCATAACTCAAAAAAAATCAAATTTCTTCTCTAATGTGCTTAGGAAGAGTTGTAACCGTAGTAAAGTATTTATTCACTAAATAGTAACTCTAGTATGATTATGGCGCTCTAGAGAAAAACTATATTCAACAATACATCATGATCATAAGAAAATATAAAAAATCTGACTGGACAGAAGTATGGCAAATTATTGAAAAAGTATTTCGTGAGGGTGAAACTTATGCGTATCCTCCTGAAATTTCAGAAGAAGATGCACACAAGGTTTGGATAGAGTCACCAAAGGAGACTTATGTTGCTATTGGGAAAGATAACAAAATACACGGTACATACTATATAAAAGCGAACCAACCAGCCCTAGGTTCACATGTGTGTAATTGTGGTTATATCGTTTCTGAAACAGCTAGAGGAACAGGTTTGGCGACCAGTATGTGTGAACACTCTCAAGAAGTAGCAAAGGGGTTAGGTTTTATAGCGATGCAATACAACCTTGTGGTTTCAACAAATGAAAACGCTATCCGTTTGTGGAAGAAACTTGGCTTTCATATAGTTGGAAGTTTGCCAAAAGCATTCAAGAGTAAGAGTGCTGGTTACGTTGATGCGTTGATAATGTATAAAGAACTATTGACATAAAAAAAAGTATCTTATTTTGTATCAAACTTTAACAATAGCTTAATACAAGGCATTGTTTTTTTGCGTGAAAGAAAGTATTCTTCACACTTACCTATCTCTTCAAATCCAAGCTTTCTTAAGACATTTGAGGAGCCTGTATTTCCTTTTATATAACATGCTTTAATTTGTTTAAAGTTGAACTCTTTTTTTGCATATTGAATTAAGCCCATTGCTGCTTCAGTAGCATAACCCTTGCCCCATTGATCTCTCCCAATCCAAAATCCCAAATCCCAAATCCCAAATCCCAAATCCAAATCGTTATCTTCTTCTAGGCTTAATCCAACACCGCCTATCAAAGAATTATTTCTAAATATACTAAACAGCAGATCATCGTAATTGATATTATTTAACCACTCTTCAGCTTTTTGTTCTGTGTAAGGATAGGGAACATCTGATAACCATTTTGCTACCTCCCAATGTCCGATCTTAGAAACAATCGATTTCTTATTTATTTTTTTTGTTGGTTTCTTTAAGACCAATCTTTTTGTCTTAATTTGATTCATAAGAAATATCAACTCAATATCTCCTAATTATTAGGTAGAGTTAATTTAAGTTTTTCGCTTTCTGGAATAGGCAAACAAGTTCGTAATTTCAAAAACCGTGGTTGCCGCCGCCAAAGAGGTTAATTCTGCATGATCATAAGCTGGAGAAACTTCCACAACATCTGCAGAAATTATGTTTAACCCTGCCAATCCTCTCAAAACACCTACAAGCTCTCGTGATGTCATTCCTGCTATCTCAGGAGTCCCTGTGCCGGGTGCGTGAGCAGGATCCAAAACATCAATATCGATCGATAAATACATTGGATTGTCTCCCACACGATCTCTAATGCGTTTAGCAACATGATCTATACCTTCACTTTGAAATTCATCACAATGTATAACTTTAAAGCCTAATTCCTTATCATTTTTTAGATCATCTCTAGAATACAAAGGTCCTCGAATACCAACATGTATTGAGGCGCTCTCTAAGAACAATTTTTCTTCAGCTGCTCGTCGAAATGGTGTGCCGTGAGTATAAGGAGCTCCATAATAGGTATCCCAAGTATCCAAATGAGCATCAAAGTGAACGAGTGCGACCGGCCCATGGTAATGATTGACTGCGCGTAGCAATGGTAGGGCAATTGTATGGTCTCCACCCAGGCTAATTATTCTATCCACTTTTCCCAAAAGTTCTGTTGCCCCCTTTTGAATTTCCAAAACTGCTTTTTCAATATTGTAAGGGTTGCAAGATATATCCCCAGCATCGGCCACTTGTTGCTCAGCAAAAGGCTCGGTGTCATATGCTGGATGATACTGGGTACGCAGATGTCTTGAAGCCTGACGGATGGCCTGTGGTCCAAATCTAGCACCAGGACGATAGCTGGTTCCTGCATCAAATGGAATTCCTACGATTGCTACATCACAATGCGAGACATCACGGAGCTCAGGCAACCTAGCAAAGGTGGAAGGACCAGCAAAACGTGGAATTACAGTGCCGCTGATTGGTTGAATAGGTGTGCTGTCTGAATTACTCATTCTTCCTCCTTAGGTGCAAATAGCTATTTAATATTAATTATAATGCATAGTGACATAACAATGACCCTGTCCCAATTTGTCCGATATTCTATACTTAAGAATTTGATCTAAAGAAAGCTTCTGACTTTACTTAACAGGTCTTTGTTTACTTGCCTTGGTCCTTTGTCAAGACGGTTTTTATGACGACGTTCTCCAGGTAGCCTTACACCATCAATAGCTTTAAGGTGACTAAAGAAATCTTCACTGTGATCAGTCCAACCTTTCCCGGCGACTAATTCAGGATTGATTGCTAAAATTAGTTCACCTCCTTTTGGTGGGCCGCCATCATTATTATCAGTTTTTTCTGCTTCATAAGAAAAACTCTCGCCTGTCATTCCTGCTGCCAATAATTCCACCATTAGAGAAATTGCTGATCCCTTGTAGCCACCAAAAGGTAATAAAACTCCTTTTAGTATCTCTGCTGGATCATCTGAAGGCTTGCCGTCTGGCCCGAGGCCAGTACCATGGGGTACTGGATGACCTTCTCTTGCGGCTATTTGGACGTCTCCCATTGCCAAAGTTGATGTTGCCATGTCGAAGACTAATGGTGTTTTATTTGGACGTGGCCAAGAAAAAGAAATTGGATTAGTTCCAAAAAAAGCTTTACTAGCTCCCGCTGGAGCTACTGCTGGTTTATAGACGGTACAGGCGATTCCACTTAAGCCTCTTTCGGCCAGAAATTCCGTCTCAGGCCATAAAGCAGCAAAATGAAAACTATTGATAAGCCTCATCACAGCAATACCGCTTCGTTTAGCAGCGTCCGCAAGAACAGGAAGCCCCTTTTCATGAGAAAGTGGAGCGTAACCTAAATTCCCATCTACTGTAATGACAGAATCAAGATTTTGTTCAATTTTTGGTTGAGCGTCGCCGTTTACTTTTCCTGACTTTAAGGAAGCTAAATACCCTGGAATCCTGAATAGCCCATGTGACAGTGATCCATCCCTTTCGGCATTTGTTACTGTTCGAGCTAGAGCGGTTGCGTTATCTGTATCACAACCATGATTGGAAAATACATTGAATGCAAGCTGGTAAATTTCGTCCAAACTTATTTCTTCAGTTTCGATAGGTGGCATTCTCACTCCAATTTTTAAATCCTTTATTTTAATGTTTTTGATGCTAAAAGTCCAAATTCCGTTTCATGTGTGAGGGAGGAATATATTTAGCTTAAGTAATATAACAATGGGTCTAGAGGTCCAATTTATCCTCAACAAAGCTATTACGAAAAACACCATTTGGATCATATCTAGAACACACATCACGAAATGTGTCGATTTTTGGATAAAGTTGATTCACAAGTTTACTGGTTTGCGGGAACCACTTACCCCAATGTATGCGCGCCTGAAAAAGCTCAAACATGCTGTTTGCTAAAAAAGTTACCAATGCATAAAATTCATCCCTTGGCTCGACATAAGTAATAAAGCTAATTGCGTACCAATCTTCAGATACACCTGATGCCATAGATATTAATGTGTCGTCTGGCATTATCCTACGAAAGCAGATTGGGTAGTGATGTGTAAAGCACCCCTTAATTGAAGATAATGAGTCAAACAGCTGTGCTTTTTGTATCAATTCATTAGTAGAGTCAGACAGCTGATGATTACCATCGTCTGCGTACTGCAAAATATCCTTAATAAAACTAGCTGCTTCAACTACATGAGATCTAACGACAAAAGCCTCAAGCTCTAAATGCCTAAACAATTCATGCTTCATAACTAGAGCACGGTCACTTCGATCAGTCACTAGCCAATTATGAAATACAAGAGCAGGAACAATGGAACGAAAAAAGATGTGCACTAATCGTCTGCTTCGCAGAATTGATACAAGCAACTTCATCACCAAATGCATACCAAGATCGATAACAAGAAACCAATATATACGATAAATAGCAGCAAACCCTCGACGCCGTAGCTCAAGAGAAACAAGTCGCTCCTGGACAAAAAATTTCCAAGAGTGCGGCATTAAATAAAACTGCTGCAAGGGCGCTTTCTTCTCCAATATTAGCACTTCTTCGATTGTTTCACAAAATGTGGCTTTCTCTTGAACAAAATATTGCGGAATACAAGGTAGTGTCATCTCAACAACAACCCCAAGACAGCCAAGAGAACATCTTGCCGCCTGAAGTGCCACACCTTCAGTAATATTTACAATCTTCGCAGATTTACCATTCTCGTCGAAACAAGCTAATTGTACTGACTCGATATAGTGTGAAAGACTATGTTTTCCAGAACCATGAGTGCCTGTAGCAGTTGCACCAGCAATCGTTTGCTGAGCAATTAAACCAACTGAGGGTATGGTTAGTCCTTTTTGGTTTAGATCTTCTAACAACTTTTTAACTTTACAACCAGCACCTACAGTAACGCTAGTTTCATGATTCTTTTCCTGAATCTTGACATAGTCGAAATGACTCATATCGATTAGCACGCCTTCTGTTTCAATCAAGCCACTCCATGAGTGCTTTGAAGCAACAACTCGAATTTTGCCTCTTTTATGCTTTTCAAGAATATCAATCAACTCATCTTTATTGATTGGAGAGTAAAAATGTGATGGCTTGAAGCGTAAATTGCGTCCAAAGTTTTGTACGATTTTAGCTTGTTCCATTCGAGTCTTATAATTTCAGTATCAATCCAAACCTAGTATAAATCTAGTAAGGATAAAAGTCCAAATTTCGTTTCATGTGTGAGGGAGAGTATCTAAATACATACCCACATAGCACCTTACCGCAAATTATGCTACCATGGTATCTGGAGGCGAGAACGCAAGCATACAAGTTGCACGAGCATGGCCAAAAAGCAGGACAATTATCTTTATAACTGCGATCAAGTTCGCACATTGGATAGACTAGTAATTGATAGAGACAATATCAGCAGCTTACAACTGATGCAACGCGCTGGTATGGCGGTTTTCAAACACATTCTCCAGCACTATCGCAAACATGCCATCACGGTTTTTTGCGGTTCAGGGAACAATGGTGGCGATGGCTACGTTATTGCAACGCTTGCGCAAGAAAAAGGCATTTCGGTCCAATTAATACATCTCACACAACCTCGGCAATTAAAAGGTGATGCCAAGCGTGCCTATGAAATTGCCAATGAAGCAGGCGTTCCAATGGCCGATTTCTCGCCAGAGATGCTGTTGGAAGATTGTGTCATCGTTGACGCTCTCCTAGGTACTGGCTTAAAAGGCTCAGTGAGGCGCGCCTACTGTGATGCCATTGAGTTAATCAACAACAGCAATCTAGCAGTTGTTGCTGTTGACCTACCCTCTGGCCTAAATGCCGATACAGGTGATGTTGAGAATATATGTGTTAAGGCGCAAACAACGATTTGTTTTATTGGACTTAAGCAAGGATTGTTCACAAATCATGGGCCAGATTACTGCGGCAAAATTGTCAACCAAGACTTAGCAGCAAAATCCACCATCTTTGATGAAATCAAGCCAGTAGCAATAAAACTGCAACTAACTTCACTTCTAAGGCATTTAAAGCCTAGACAGTCCAGTTCCCACAAAAACGACTATGGCCATGTCTTAGTTGTTGGTGGAGATTATGGATATGCTGGTGCAAGCCTATTGGCAGCCGAGGCCGCACTTAGAACTGGCGCAGGACTGGTGAGTGTTGCCACACGTCAAGAACACATCAGCGTAATTGTGGCCAGACGACCTGAAATTATGGCACATGCTGTTGACTCAAGCGAGTCTCTGCAAACTCTATTAAAAAAAGCCAGTGTACTTATTATTGGTCCTGGATTAGGGCAATCACTCTGGTCGAGGAAAATGCTGAATTGTGCTTTAAAAGCTGATATTCCAAGTATTTTAGATGCCGATGCTCTCAATCTTGTTGCTCGTGACCAGATCCAATTAAATACTATGAATCACCCCTATATACTTACCCCACATCCCAAAGAGGCGGCAAGATTGCTTCATGTGGAGACCGTACAAATTCAAAAAGACCGATTTTCCGCTGTCAAAAAGATATCCAAAAAGTACCATGCTCAGGTTCTGCTAAAAGGCACAGGCTCTTTAGTTTGTGTCTCGTCTAATTCAACAATCGGTGTTTGCACTGCAGGCAATCCAGGAATGGCAACAGGCGGTATGGGCGATGTACTTAGCGGCATTATTGGTGGCTTATTAGCGCAAGGTGTAAATCAAAATCACTGCCTTGCGCTGGCTACTTGTTTACACGCAGAAGCGGCTGATATGGCGGCCAAGGGTCGACAAAGAAGTCTTCTGCCGAGTGATTTATTCAAAACCCTAAGACTCTTAATCGGCTAGTACAAAGCTGATTTACCTTTCTTAAGCGTCAGCGCGAGATTTCCAGAAAAGTAAAATCTCTAGCACCGCATCAGGCACTGCGCCTCCGATGTTTGCTGCATCGAATGGAAACAAACCAATAGACATATGATAAAACACTATTACCAAAAAGCCACGTGAAAAATGGCAAAGAACATGCCCACAGTCTTAATATTATCGCCCGCCCAAGTAGGCATCTGCCAACTTAGATAAGCCACACCCAAAACCATAACTGACATATTTTGCAGAACACAGCCATCGTTGCTGATGATTCAACACCAAAACTCTCCATCATAGTGTCTGGTGCAAGTATCATAAGCGCACCGAAAAATGCGAAAACAACCGCTTGAATTCTAAACACTAAAGATAAAGTCATTATTGTCTCCAATAGTTAATAAAGATTTTTCAATATACCATAATGAACTATAAGTCCAAATTTCGTTTGATGTGTGAGGGGGAGTTTATTAATATACTTGCACATGCGAGTAGGCTCCCCACCCCTTGAAAATCTGAATATATATGCGAAGCAGGGTGGCTAAATAATAAC
>Ga0208879_1001626_pt1 | contig 20913 bp, 20 predicted proteins | sample Knorr_S15_td_Bot_FD_185605 | JGI IMG/M metagenome (GOLD analysis project Ga0208879, IMG submission 185605) | Marine microbial communities from Southern Atlantic Ocean transect - Knorr_S15_td_Bottom_ad_5009_LV_A (SPAdes) (version 2) | ecosystem: Environmental > Aquatic > Marine > Oceanic | place... | reverse complement strand
ATTTTAGGAATGCAATTGGTAACTCATCAGACAGGACCGGAAGGAAAAGAAGTCCAGCGTTTGCTCATTGAGTCCGGAATAAATATTCTCACAGAATTGTATGCAGGGATCGTTTTGGACAGAGTAAAAAAACAATTTGTTTTTATGGTTTCAACGGAAGGTGGCGTAGAAATCGAAAAAGTTGCTTCAGAAACTCCAGAAAAAATCATCAAAAAATGGATTGATCCTAATGCCGGATTAACCCGGGAACAAGCGGTTTCCCTGGGGAAAGCTTTGGATTTGAGCGGTGATCAAATTGAATCCGCTGCAGATATTTTAATGGCACTTTGGAAGGTATTTCATGATATGGATTGTTCCCTTTTGGAAATCAATCCTCTTGTGGTCACAAAAGAAAATAAGGTTATGGCGTTAGATGCAAAAATGAATTTTGATTCCAATGCAATTTTTCGTCATCCCGAACTCAAAGTTCTAAGAGACGAAAGTGAAGAAGATTCTGCAGAATTGGAAGCATCAAAATATAAGCTGAATTACATAAAATTGGGCGGTAATGTCGGTTGCATGGTGAACGGTGCAGGCTTGGCAATGGCAACAATGGATATTATCAAACTCCATGGTGGAGAACCTGCGAATTTTTTGGATGTGGGCGGAGTGGCAAATCCGGAAACGGTTGCCAATGGATTTAAAATTACTCTATCCGATCCAAATGTAAAATCAATTCTTATCAATATTTTTGGAGGGATCGTCCGTTGTGACAGAGTTGCTCAGGGTGTGATTGACGCCATGGAAACCGTTAAGGTGAATCTCCCGGTCATTGTGAGATTGGAAGGAACCAACGCCAAGAAAGCCAGAGAATTGCTCAATGATTCTTCCTTAGATTTTCTAGTTGCTACCAGTTTAAGCGATGCCGCCGAAAAAGCTGTATCAGCCGCAACAGGTGGTGCATCATGAGTGTTTTAGTTGGCAATGACACACGATTAATTATCCAGGGAATTACGGGAAAAGAAGGATCATTTCACGGTGAACAAATCAGGGATTATGGTACTAATTTAGTGGGAGGAGTCACTCCGGGAAAAGGAGGACAAACTGCTTTAGGAGTTCCGGTTTTTAATTCAGTACAGGAAGCTAAAAATGAAACGGATGCGAATACATCGGTTATTTTTGTCCCTCCTGCTTTTGCCGGAAAAGCTATTATTGAAGCAGCGGAAGCAGGAATTAATTTGATCATCTGCATCACCGAAGGGATTCCCACAATTGACATGATTAAGGTAAACCATGTTCTGAAAAATCTCTCCACTCGTCTCATCGGACCCAATTGCCCGGGAATTATTTCACCGGGAAAAGCCAAGATCGGCATCATGCCGGGATTCATTCATAAACCGGGAGAAATTGGCGTTATTTCAAGGTCAGGAACTTTGACATACGAAGCGGTTCATCAACTGGTTGCGGTGGGATTGGGACAATCTACATCGGTAGGAATTGGCGGTGATCCCATCATCGGAACTACATTTAAAGACATGCTGAAATTGTTTGCTGACGATGACGAAACAATAGGTGTTGTTTTGATAGGTGAGATTGGTGGTTCTGCTGAGGAAGAAGCGGCACAATGGGTGTTGGACAATAGATTCAGCAAACCCATAACTGCATTCATTGCCGGACAGACAGCTCCTCCCGGAAGACGCATGGGACATGCAGGAGCAATTATCTCAGGTGGAAAAGGAACTGCTAAGGAAAAAATTAGGGCATTAAAATCAGCAAATATTCACATTGCTGAAAGTCCTGCAGATATTGGCAATACCATGTTAAAAGCAATTCAAACATAATTTTGGAGAAAAAATAATGAAAACCCGTACATTGGCAATCATTAAACCGGATGCAGTTTCAATGGGATATGCAAGTACAATTTCAGATAGAATTATCAAGGAAGGATTTATCATTCTTGGAACAAAACAAATAAAGATGTCCCTTTCCCAATCCGAAGGATTTTATACCGTTCATATAGGAAAACCGTTTTTTGAAGAACTAACTCGATTTATGTCCTCTGGTCCCTGTATTGTTTTAGCATTGGAAAAAGAAAATGCTGTAGATTCATGGCGTGAAGTAATTGGAGCAACGAATCCAAAGGAAGCAGATGAGGGAACAATCAGAAAAGAATTCGCAAAAAATGTTGGTGAAAATGCTGTGCATGGTTCAGATTCTGACGAGAATGCAACACAAGAAATAGCCTTTTTCTTTTCAGAAGAGGAGCTTAATGGTGATATATAAATCTGTAATTCAAATTGCATTTATCCTTTCATTCTCTCAAATTCCGCATGTATAATTAGTAAAAAAATGATCATTCAATCTTTGAACAAACTGTTTTTATTAATATTAGTATCCTTTTATTTATTATTTCTTTCAGCATGTGGTGAAAAAGGAGAAGCAGGTATTGTGGGGCGTTTCCATTCAATTAATGCAGTCCTTCCTGATGAATATGGGTCCTTTGACTTTCAATGGTCTATTATCACTCAACCAGATGCGAGTAATCTTTCCAAGTACAATCTCATATTTAATAAAGATAAATCAGGAATGACTTTCATTCCAGATGTGGAAGGATTTTATATCTTTCAAGTATCTGTCTCTCAATATAATGATGAATTATCTGTTCAATCTTTTCCATTTAACATTTCAGATGATTTAATAGTAAAAGATCAAAAGCATGGTGACCTATTGACAGAGATGGTGTCCAGCAGTGACGATATTGATTCATGGCTTCAGGAGGGAATTGAAAAAGAGGAAAAACCTGAACCAAAAAGTTTGAAAATTCCTCCTTCTCAACCAAGGAAAAAGATAATTCAGAATCCGAATTTAAAAAAATCCGAACCAAATAAGGAATTAATAAAAAAAACGAGTAGGAAAAAATCCAAATCAAGCCCTACTATTCCTTATAATAAAATTCGTTTTACTATTCAAATAGGTTCAAAACAATCATTTAATGAAGCGAAAACCATTGCGTCCGATTTTATTGAAATTGGATATGATGCCTACATCGAAAAAACATTTATTAAAAAAACGAATAAATTCTGGTACCGCGTAAGAGTTGGAAGTTATGATAACTATGATACAGCCGTTTCTTTAGCTGAAGCCATCTCTACAACTAAAAACGTCCCCACATGGGTTGACAATGTTCGAAACAAATAACTAAAAATACCTAAAAGGAGAAATATGTTATGGGTCCAATGAAATTGCATTTTGACATTAGAGATATTTTTCGTGCTCCTAGACTAGCTCTAAGCGGAAAGAAAATCTGGATATTTATTGTGGGGAACCTTGTTGGATATGTTTCCTACTGGATTTTGACTTATGTAGCACTTGCTTTAGCCGGTATAAACTTTACCAAGGCTTGGTCAGATTTTGGACTTTATCCATGTTTATATGGAATTGAAGCACAGTGGTTCGCCTGGATAGTGTATTTGGCTGGTGTCGTGATATGGTTCTTTGCAATTTCACTATCCTGCACAGCAGTTTCCAGGGTCACCTACAAACAATTAAAGGGCGATGAATTTTTCTCCTCCGGAGATGCTTTTACTTTTGTAAAAAAACACTGGCATCCTGTTATTTTTACTTCAATTACATTGCTTTTGATCGTCGTCTTTTTTCTCATGGGAGCTATGATCTTTGCCCTTTTTGGAAAGATTCCCTATTTGGGTGAATTTTTGTTTGTCATTCCCTATCTTTTCTATTTCTTTGGAGCTATTTTTACTATTTATACAGCGGTTGTATTTATCATTGCGCTCATTTATACTCCAGCAATTGTTGCTGCTTACGAGGAAGATACAATGGGAGCTGTATTTCAAAATTATTCCATAGCCTGGTCTCAACCCTGGCGGGTACTCCTTTATCACTTGACCCTTCTACCAATTGGGTGTGTCGGAGTTTGGATATTCAAATATTTCTTGTTGGGTGGGTTTAAATTAATTAACTACGTCTATGGATGCTCATGGTTTATGGGTACAAAATTGTCCAATATAGTTGGATGGGCAGGGGATCTACTAAACCCTTTATTTTGTAACGCGGGTGCAACAATCTGTAAACTTGGCTGGTGTGGTCAGCAAGCTTATTCAAGCTGTCTCATATCGGTTCCAAGCGGAACCGTTTTGTCAGGTACAGAAATTGCAGCTGGAGCAATTCTCGCAATTTTTCTCTCTTTGCTGGCACTGTCCGTTATATCCTATGGCTTATCAATACTCTCTGTAGGTGAAACCATCATGTTTGTGATTTTTAAAAAGAAATCAGATGATGATAATCTATTGGAACGAAAAGACGAAGATGAACTGGAAGAAAATGAAGAATTTGGGACAGATGAAACACCTGATGAAGAAGATCCTGAAGATTCAAATTCTAAGGAACAAGAGGATAATGAAGGAGATTCTTCTAAAGAAGAACCAAATGAGGACTAATCTTCTTTTTCTTTAGGTTAATAGAACAGGATTTACCTTTAACTAAAAAGATTCTTCCTATTTCCTCTAGAAAAGAAAAGCGCCAGTCAAGACCCATAAATGAAGCTGTTAAGAAGTGATCTGTTAGCAGGTTTTTCGGATAAACTCTTTGAAATTCCGGTAAACACCCTGAACCCGACAGGATTGGAATTCAGACAAGAAATAATCATTTGTAAACTTTCATCAGAATCTATTCCAGAAGGATTTAAACTGAAAGGATCCCTGGCATTCTCCTTTTCTTAATCGTTGCGACCGATGTTTAGAGAAAATCGAAGACTTTCATAACCCTGCTTTTAAACTTTGGTTAACATCCAATACGGATTTGATTAGGGATGAAAATATGGATGTAATTCTCTTTCCAAACAGCATGAGTGTTATAAATCTAAAAAATGTCTTCCAAGATTTCATTATTCTTGAAGACCCAATGAAATATTTATGCAAAAATGATTGCAAAGGATTATGTCAACATTGTGGATTAAATTTAAATAACAATTCCTGTAATTGTGTTACTTTTTCAACAGATGCTTCGTTTGATGTGTTGAATACTCATGGTCAGGTAAAATAATATACAGAACAATATTCAAAGGATAAATTATGGCATTACCAAAAAGAAGACAATCAAAAGCACGCAGCCGAAAACGCCGTACCCATTACAAGTCCACACTTGTTTCCTATGCTAACTGCCCCCAGTGCAGTTCAACAAAAATGCCCCACAGAGCTTGCCCAAATTGTGGGTATTACCGTGGTCGACCAGTTGTATCTGCTACGGAGTAAATTCCAAAAAATATGAAAATTGCTCTTGATGCAATGGGAGGCGACTTTGCTCCCGCTGCTGTCACCAAAGGAGCTGTAGAGGCATTGTCATGCACTCCGGATAATGTCGAATTAATACTTCTGGGAAACAAAGATCTCATCCAAAAGGACTTTTCTTCCTCACTCCCCTCAAGGATTTCTATTCACCATTGCTCAGATTCAATTTCAATACAAGACCGTGCTTCAACTGTAGTGAAATCCAGACCTGACTCTTCCATTGTACAAGGAATCAAAATGGTAAAAGAAAATAAAGCAAATGGATTTGTCAGCGCAGGCCATACGGGTGCTGTATTAGCTGCATCTCTGCTTATTCTTGGAAGGATTCCCGGTGTCCGTCGCCCGGCCCTTGGCGCATATATCCCAACAAATGTGGGTGGAAAAATTCTTTGCGATGTGGGTGCAAATCCTGATGCAAAACCAGTTCACCTCTTCCAATTCGCCACAATGGCTTCCTACTATCTTGATCATATTGAAGGATGCAAACATCCAAAGATCGGCTTAGTAAATATTGGTGAAGAATCAACTAAAGGCAGTGAACTTTACCGAGAAGCATACAAAATATTTAAAGATAATCTTCCCAATTTTGTTGGAAATGTGGAGGGCAGAAATTTACTGGACAGTGAAGCAAATGTTCTTGTATGTGATGGTTTTGTAGGAAACACTCTTCTAAAATTTGCAGAAAGCTGGATCAATATATTTGGGTCAGAAATTAGGGCAAAGATAAAGAATAAGCTCTCTTATAAACTTGGCGCTTTTCTATTAAAACCAGTATTTGAAGACATCCGAAAGAGCTACGACTACGAAGAACATGGAGGAGTTCCCCTCTTAGGTGTGAATGGCGTTTCCATTATTGCCCATGGAAGTGCAGGTTATAGATCCATAAAAAATTCTATCCTGGCTGCAAAAAAATGCATAGACGAAAATTTAATCGAAAATACCAAAAACAGTATTTCTAACTATTTAGAACTTAACTAAATGAAGGCAGCAATAACCACCACAGCCCGATATGTTCCTGAACGAATCCTCACTAATTCTGACCTTGAAAAAATGGTTGAAACAAGTGATGAGTGGATCCGATCAAGAACAGGTATTTCTGAAAGACATATTGTTGAAAAGGGGCAAGCATCATCTTTTATGGCTACAAAAGTGGCTAAAAAATTATTGCATAAATCCAATACCTCTCCTGAAGACATCGATTTGATCATCATCGCTACGGTTACACCGGATATGTTTTTCCCCTCAACTGCCGCATTAGTTCAAAATAATATTGATGCTCGCAGGGCCTGGGGTTTTGACCTTTCCGGCGCGTGCACGGGGTTTCTGTATGCTTTGGAAACCGGCAGGCTTCTCGTTGAATCAGGAAAATACACCAAAGTAATTGTTGTCGGTGTTGACACCATGAGTTCAATCATGGATTATACCGATAGGAATACTTGTGTACTGTTTGGTGATGGCGCTGGAGGTGTATTAATAGAGTCCTCAAAAAAAGAAAACGGCATAATGGATTCTATCTTGTTTATCGATGGTTCTGGCGGAAAATATCTCCATATGCCAGCCGGTGGGAGTCTTCTTCCAGCTAACCACGACACAATTGACAAAAAGATGCATTATCTCAAACAGGAAGGAAAAACCGTATATAAATATGCAGTGAAAAAAATGGCTGATGTTTGTTTAAAAATCCTTGAAAGAAATGGCTTGTCCGGTAAGGATATTAAATTATTCATTCCACACCAGGCTAACAAAAGAATTATAGATGCTGCAGCCCAGCGATGTGGATTTACAGAAAATCAGGTACTCATCAATATCAATAAGTATGGAAACACAACTGCAGGTACTATCCCAATCGGTTTGGATGAAGCGGTGGAAGATGGGATAATTCAAAACGGTGATTTAATATTACTTTCCGCTTTCGGTGCAGGGTTCTCATGGGGCAGTATGCTTCTGCGCTGGGGAGTGAATTGATGAATACTGCATATCTCTTCCCTGGACAAGCATCCCAAAAAATAGGTATGGGTTTTGATCTCTTCCAGAAATCAAAACTAGGAAAAAAATATTATGACCTTGCAAATGAAATCATGGAGTTTGATATTCAGGATATTTCATTCAATGGGCCAGAAGAAATTCTGAAACAAACAAAATTTACTCAACCTGCAATTTATATCGTGAGTGTGATCCTTGGAGAATTGCTCGTTGAAAAAGGATTCATACCCAAGGTTGCAGCCGGACACAGCCTAGGAGAATATTCTGCTCTCACCATTGGAGGTGCATTCAATTTTCAGACTGGGTTGAAGTTGGTTAAATTCCGCGCTGAATGCATGCAGACTGCAAATAAAATTCAAAAGGGGACAATGGCTGCAATCATTGGTTTATCCGATGATGAAATTCAATCAATTTGCGAATCATGTAGTAATGAAAACATTGTTGTTCCGGCAAATTATAATTCCCCAGGGCAAGTCGTTATCTCCGGAGAAGTTAGCGCAGTTCATCTTGCTATGAACAAAGCAACAGAAGCAGGTGCTCGAAATGTAATTAGATTAAATGTCAGTGGTGCTTTCCACTCTCCCATGATGACTCCAGCAAGAGAAGCCCTTGCAGAAATACTAAATTCCATCGAAATTCACGATACGATTTTACCAGTTTATTTAAACTATTCTGCAATACCAGCTACTAAGGGAAGTGATATCCGGAGCGGTTTAATTAGCCAGCTGGAAAAACCTGTTTTATGGCACAAAACTATAACTACCATGAATAAAAATGAAATAAACAAATATGTTGAAATTGGACCCGGCCGAGTATTACAAGGATTAAATCGAAGAATTAATAAAACTTTTCAAACAACCGGAATAGAAACACTGGAAGACGTTCTGCATTATGTTTAAGTTAACAGACAAAATCGCCATCGTAACAGGAGCCTCCCGGGGGATTGGGAAAAGTATTGCAGAAACACTTTACCAAGCTGGAGCTCAAGTTATATGCGTCAGCCGTCACTTGGAAGATGTCCAGAAAACCGCAGACAATTTGGGTAATTCTGGATCGGGAGCAATGGGTTTTGCATGCGATGTTTCAGATACAAAATCTGTAACTTCACTTTTTCAATCCATCTTAGAGAAATTCAACCGGATTGATATTCTAGTTAACAATGCCGGAATTACAAAGGATGCTCTTATCATGAGGATGTCAGAACGGGATTGGGATGATGTTTTAAATACCAATTTGAAGGGTGCTTTTAACATGATAAAAGCTGTTTCCAGAACAATGATGAAAAATCGAACCGGGCGAATAATTAATATCTCGTCAATCATTGGATTAACCGGAAATCCGGGGCAAATAAATTATGCTGCCTCCAAAGCTGGTCTCATCGGATTAACAAAAACAACTGCGAAAGAATTCGCATCAAGAAATATTACAGCAAATTGCATAGCGCCAGGATATATCGAAACCGATATGAGCAATGCAATAAATGAAAAAGAAAAAGAATCACTCATTAATAAAATACCTTTAGGCCGAATCGGAAAACCGGAAGACATTGCATCAATGGTTCAATTTCTTTCTTCTGATGAAGCAGGATTTATCACCGGCCAAACGATTACCGTGGACGGTGGAATGGTACTATAACACATAAAGGAGGAATACATGTCAACGTTTGATAAAGTAAAAGACGTCATCATGGACAAACTAGGAGTTGAAGATAGTAAGATCAATATGGAAGCATCTTTTGTAGATGATTTAGGTGCTGATTCTCTGGATACAGTTGAATTGATAATGGAATTTGAAGAAGAGTTTGGAATTGAAATTCCGGATGAAGATGCTGAAAAAATGACCACTGTTGGAGCTGCAGTAGAATATATTGACGGATTATAATTTCGATGTGCCGGTACCGAGCGTAATGATTCAAGCTGCGCTTTTCATCCATTTTCATAAGGTATACTTTTGTTTATGACTATTTTTTATTATAGAAATACACTAAATGCGGGATTAATTCTTGTCTAAGAAAAAAGTTGTTATAACAGGGCTGGGAGTATTAGCTCCCAATGGAAACAATATCCATGAATTCTGGAAATCTCTCTGCCTGGGAAAATCCGGAATTAATGCCATAACCTACTTTGATACTGAAGGATTCTCCGTAAAAATAGCTGGTGAACTGGAGGGATTTAAGGCTGAAGAACATCTAGAGCCTTCTCAAATTCGAAAACTTGATCCATTTTCAATATTCGCCTTGGTGGCAGCGCAGGAGGCAATTACCCATGCTGATATAAACTGGAATAATATTAATCTACACCGGGTAGGTGTCATACTTGGGACTGGAGTCGGAGGTATCTACACATTAGAGGAACAACACGGTGTACTTATGAATCGTGGTCCCCGAAGGATTTCTCCATTTTTTGTCCCGAAGATGATCGCAAACATTGCTGCGGGACATGTCGCTATAAACTGGGGCTTAAAAGGTCCAAATCATACAATTACCACTGCCTGTGCATCCGCTACAGATGCTATTGGAATTGCAACACGGCTGATCCAGATTGGAGATGCTGATATGATCCTTGCCGGCGGGACAGAAGCTAGTATCACCCCATTGACTATCTCAGGATTTGCGAATATGAAAGCGCTGTCTCGTAATCCGGACAATCAAACTGCAAGTCGTCCATTTGACAAAAACCGTGATGGATTTGTGATGGGAGAAGGTGCGGGAATCATGGTAATAGAATCTGAAAAACACGCCAAAAACCGTCAGGCTGAAATACTGGGTGAAATTGCGGGTTATGGTTCCACAAACGATGCTTTCCATATAACTCAACCAGAGAAAGAAGGGGCTGTTCTCGCAATGAGAAAAGCAATTCAGGATTCTGGTTTATTACCAACTGATGTGGATTATATTAATGCCCATGGTACATCTACGCCTCTTAATGACAAAAATGAAACAAACGCGATAAAGGAAGTTTTCGGTAAACATGCTAATTCTTTAAAAATAAGTTCTACAAAATCCATGACAGGACATCTCCTTGGAGCAAGCGGCGCGATCGAAGCAGTTGTATCTGTAAAAGCAATTGAACATAACCTCGCACCACCCACAATCAATTATGCGACAGCAGATCCTGATTGCAACCTGGATTATATTCCAAACACCGCACAAAAATTTTCAATTGATGCTGTGATGTCAAATACATTTGGTTTTGGTGGACATAATGCAGTAATACTGATTAAGCGCTGGGAAAGCTGATTGATTGTCTTTTCTGAATTTCTTTCTCCGTTGGAATAAATCCTCAACTAATCGTTATTCACAGCTTGAAAAAATAATAAAATACAGGTTTAATAACCTGAGGTACATAGAGCAAGCATTTACACATCGTTCAATCAGTCCAAAACCTCGCCAAAATTATGAACGACTCGAATTCCTAGGAGACGCAATTATTGATATCGTAGTCAGTAATTCTCTCATGAAAGAATTTCCGGAGGGGGATGAAGGTTTCCTAACTCAAAAACGATCCACGCTTGTCCAAAAAGATTTCCTTGCATCCATGGGGAAATTACTTGGCCTCTTATCGTATCTAAAAATTGAGACAACGGTAAACCTCGATATAGAAAAAATAGCAAATAAACAACTTGCTAATCTTTATGAATCCCTTATTGGTGCGCTCTACTTGGATGGTGGATTACATCCATGTAAAGAACTCATCCTTAGTACGATATGGATACATAGGATTGATGCCTGGAAATCCACGAATTTCAAGGGCAGGCTTATCGAATATTGTCATTCTTCTTTGCTGAGTACCCCTAAATTTCAAATATCAAACATTACAGGACCTGATCATCAAAAAATATTTGAAGTCCATGTCCAGATTGATGACAAAATTTTTCCTCCCGGAATGGGATCAAACAAAAAGACAGCTGAGCAATCAGCAGCCCAAAATACACTAGAAATTCTTACGAACTAGATTTAATCACTTATCTCCTTGATCCTGTCTCTGAGCAGCGCGGCTCTTTCATAATCTTCTACTTCCACTGCTTTTAACAACTCATTTTCCAAATGCTTCTGTATTGATTGAGAAACTTTGTTTAAATCATGGTCAACATCTTCAATAATACCTACTTCTTCCATAACGATTTCATCAACCAGGATCGGCGCGCTCATTCTTAATGCAACAACAATTGCGTCACTCGGCCGTGCATCCAGTGATCGTTTCCCAATTAATTTCCCCTTTAATTCCATTCGAGCATAAAATACACCATCAATCAGGTCTGTAATTTTAACAGCAATTAATTTACTTTCAATTTCTTGAATAAGGGACCCAATCAGATCATGGGTTAAGGGGCGGGGACTTTCAGCATTCTCCATTGCAAGAGCAATTGATTGAGCTTCAAAAGATCCAACAATTACGGGAAGACTTCGGTCTTCATTAATTTCCTTTAAAATAACAGCATAACTCCTGCTTGGGGGATGAAAAGTAATTTTATGTACTTTTACGGGAATCATAGTTAAAATTTAAACAGTTGAAAGATTGCTTGACAATCCTTTTTACCCGTTTGTTGGCAGTCATCAGAAAAATCTTGTCCAGCAACTATTGATAAATTTCCCTGATATTTGATAATTGATTATAATATATTCAGTTCTTTTTTCAACTGGACAATCTTTGCTACTGGCGATGGATCAGTCTCATGAGCAATAGCGCACCAGTAACTGACCCAATCGCCAAAATGAATCAAATGTAAAAACCGTACCATTCGATTTTTTTCTAAAACCTCCACGGTATGCTGAGAAATGTCTGAATTATTTAATATTTTTTTGGTTATTTCCTGGCGGATTCCAACCCTGTCATGGTGAGACTTGTCTTTAATCCAAATCAATGCGATATATTTAAATAAATCCGAATTATTTTCCCATCCAACAATCTCATTATGATTTAATTCAGGTAATTCATTATGATAAGCAAGCATTTTTGCATTTTCGCACAATTGTCCTTTCCACCGCATTGCAATAATATTTGTGGAATTAGCTTCTCCATAAATCACAGGAATTTTATTGTAAATTTGTTGTGCAAGTGAATAGGTGGGGTTGTTGGAACTAACCAATCCATATACTTCTCTTTTTATATTGAGTAGATCGATTAGAGATTCTAGATTATAGCAAAACCGATTACTTATCAAGCCTAGATTCTGCATTAAAAATAGCATTGGAATAAACGAATAAGCCAAGGCAGCCCTAGGCTGAAGACCCCCTGGTATTTTAATATAATCAAATCTCTCTTTGTCTAATCTTTTCATCAGTTTACCACCAGTCGTAATTCCAATAATTTCCGTACCTTTTTGCAGGGCATCTTCATAGGCTGAAAGAGTCTCTTCTGTGTCCCCGGAATAGGAAGAGCAAATCACTAATGTTTTTTCATTCGCCCAATTGGGAATTGAATATTGCCGCGAAACAAATACAGGTATCTTTAATTCATCTTTAACCAAAGCACATAGAATATCTCCACCTATGGCAGAACCTCCCATCCCCACAATTATTACATTCCGTAAAGATGTAAATTGTTTCTTTAAATTGATCTGCCTGCCTATACCTACAGCCTCAAAGATTTGATCAGGAAAATTATATATAGCTCCGTGCATATTATCTATGTCGATATCTTGTTTATTCACCCTCGTTTCCTTTTGAATAGTTACTTTACCCTTGTAAGAATTATATTCGTAAACTGTTTTAATGTTTCACGGTGGCTTGAGGGAATAACTTCCAGTTCATTCCTGGCTTTACTCATGAATTCTTCTACATAATTATATGCTTTTTCTATAATATTTTTTCTGTTTAAATAATCTCGAAGATGAAGAATAGCAGCCTGAATTTCCATTTTTTTGATATTTTCCCAAAAGGATGACCACTCCTCTTGATTATCTTCCCTAGCTAATACTGTCAATATTGTTTGTTTTCCAGAAATCAAATCACTCCCAAGACTTTTTCCTACAGTTTCTATGTCCCCATAAACTTCAAGAATGTCATCCTGAATTTGAAATGCTCTACCCAAGTTTAATCCAAACAATCTTAGCTTGTTAATTGTTTCTTCACTTTGATCACTAATAATACCACTCATTTCAGCACAAAGGCCAATAAGCCATGCTGTCTTTTTTTCAATCATCAAAAAGTAATCGCTTAGAGAAATATCATTATTGTTTTCAAATGCCTTATCATAAGCTTGTCCTTCACAGACAATCAATGCAGCTTTGTTGAAGGCATGAATTGCCGGCAGTGTTTTTGTTTTGATCTTGGAAATAAGGAGTTGGGAAACCACATAAATACCATCTCCAGAAAGAATTGCGGTGGATTGGTCCCATTTTTCATGGATAGTGTCCTTCCCATGACGGATGTTATCCTGATCCATAATATCATCATGAACCAGAGTAAAATTATGAAGGAGTTCAACCGCTAATCCTGCATTGCTCATATCTTCCCGATCTGCTCCAAAAGCATCGCCCACAAGATGAACCAAAATAGCACGCAGCCGTTTACCCCCGCCTGACAAGGTGTATCGAATGGGTGTATATAAGTATTCCGGATGAGAGGGTAGATCAATTTTGGAAAGTGCTCTATCAATTTCAGCTCGTAGGGATTCTATTTGAGGTGAAAATAAATCAGTGCCCTGTTTCAATCTCTACTTTTCCTATGCTTTGCAATTTGGTTAAAACAAGATTCTTGATTTCTTCCTTTCTCTCTGATGTGTTTGCTTCGAATCTGCATACGATCACAGGCTGAGTATTTGAAGCCCGTATCAGTCCCCACCCATCACCAAATTTGATGCGGACTCCATCTACCGTGCTGCAATCGTAGTTGGCATTAAAGTAGTCAGCAGCTTCTTTTGCAATCCGAAACTTTTCTTCATCTGACTCACAAGCCATTCTCATCTCCGGAGTAGAATAATATTTTGGCAGATTGGCTACAAGATCAGATAATTTTTTATTTGTTCTTGATAACATCTGGACAGTCCGGGCAGCAACATAAGTGGCATCATCATAACCAAAATAATCATCTGCAAAAAAGATATGTCCACTCATTTCCCCTCCAAATTTACATTGGAGGTCGGACATTTTCTTTTTGATAAGTGAATGGCCTGTTTTCCACATTACCGGGGTACCACCATGCTTCACAATCTCTTCTTCCAGCGCCTGGGAACATTTCACATCAAATAGAACTTCATCATTCTCAATTATAATTTCCGGTAGGAATAAGCACATGAGTTGGTCAGACCATATAATTTCTCCTTGTTCATCAATTACCCCAACACGGTCGCCATCACCATCAAACGCAATTCCAATATCATGCTGACCTTTTTTCATCAATTCAATCAAATCCTTGAGATTCTCTTTTATGGTAGGATCCGGATGATGGTTTGGAAAGGTACCATCAATATCACAAAATAATTCTGTTAATTCCACATTGTTAAGTCTTTTAAATATCTTTGGTGAATTAATTGCAGCTGCAGCGTTGCCGCAATCCATAGCAACTTTCATTGGTTTTTCTACGGTAATTTTACTCAGTATCATATCCTCATACTCATTCAGGAGATTATATCGCACTTCAGTGCCTGTACCTTCTTCAAAATCTTCCTTTTCAATAATTTTCCGTATAGCCTGAATTGCTTCTCCGTAAACTGCCATTTTCAACATGGATAATTTAAACCCGTTGAATTCAGGGGGATTATGGCTTCCAGTGATTTGAACAGCACCCACAGCATCCAGTTTGAACATGCTGTAATAGTTAACAGGAGTTGGTACTATGCCAATATTGATAACATCAACTCCTGTGGATAAAACTCCCTTTTTAAAATTTTCAATGAGGGAAGGTGTTGTCAAGCGCACATCTCCACTCAAGACAATTTCCATCCCTCCGTGGCGCTTAACGTATGTAGAAAACCCCTTTCCCAGGGATTCAACAACTTCCGGTGGAAAGTCATCAATAACTTTACCTCGAATATCGTACTCGCGAAAAATATATTTATTTATATCCACAAAATTTTCTTTCTAAACCACAAGTAAAAATACAGCGGTTATTTTGTACGTGCCCATATCTTTAAAGTTAAATCAATTCAAGGATTCAGGAAATCAGGAGTTTCCTGTCATTAAAAAATATGCCGAGTTACCCAAACCCAGCTAATAGAATCCACAGCAGGTATTGCATTGATGATTAATCGGCGGCTTTATCCATGGCAAAAACGATTATGTTCAATTCTTCAAGGAACACTTTTGTTTTGGAACAAACAGGTGCGTTTGTCACCAGATTCACTCCTTCTGCCCCAATGGCATCTAAAACAATTTTAGCCTGTTCCCTGATTATTTCTCCGTCTTTCATAATAATTCGGCTCTTTCTATCTTTGATTATGACCCATTGCCCATCAGGGAGATGTCCAGTCTTAATGTTAGAAGGAATAACATGTGTTTTTGAATCAACAACAGTGATTTCCTCGCCATTTAAAAAATATTTGTTTCTACTCATTTTTGATATATCAATCAATATCACCAATAATTTTTCTTAGAAATCCATTATGTTCTTCAATCAATTCCTCCGCTTCATTTTTAGTGCATTTTTTCAAAATCATGACAATGGCTGTTTTGACAGATCCACCTGCTTCTGTAAGTTTTTCTTTTGAAGACTCATAATCCAGATCAGTCAGTTGTTCAATAATTCTTGAACCCCTGTCAGCAAGTTTTTCGTTCACTACCTGGAGATCTACCATTAAATTTCCATAAACTTTACCGAGCCTGATCATGGTTACGGTAGAAATCATATTTAATACCATTTTCGTTGCTGTTCCAGACTTCATCCGTGTGGAACCGGTAATAATTTCTGCTCCAACATCAATAGCCATTAAGGAATCCACTTTAACGGGTACTAAGGGTTGTGGATTGCAAATTATATATGCCGTTGGTGAACCAATATTGTGCGCATATTCAAGAGCTGATAGTACGTAAGATGTAGCACTGCTGCTGGCAATTCCAATAACGAGGTCACCTTTTTTTAAATCTGCCATTTTGAGATCATGGACTGCATCTTCAGGCTGATCTTCAGCACCTTCAATTGATCGTATCAATGCCTCCCTTCCACCTGCGATGATGCCCTGAAACAGTTCTCTTGATGCGGAAAATGTTGGGGGTATCTCGGTAGCATCCAGCATGCCCAGCCTCCCGCTGGTGCCGGCGCCAACATAAAATATTCTATTGTTTGTCCGTATAGCATTTACTGCAAGTTTCACTGTCTTTTCAATCTGTGGCAGGACTTTCTTAACCTGTTGAGTTATGGTTTGATCTTCATCATTTATTAATCGAAGAATTTCCATAATATTTAATTTATCAATCTGGTGAGAATGGATATTCTGTTGCTCGGTGGAAAGATATTTTCGATCACCATATTTCATGTTTTCCATATCGAATATTTAGGAACGTTAGCTCTAACAATTCAAGGCTTAATCAATGCGATAACAACATCTTCCTGGCAGCAATCATTAAGAATTTTTATCCAGTGTGGCAAAATACCGCTTTGCTTCTGCCATAACTTTTGGCGATAATAATAATGTAGATATCATTGTGGGTATGGCCATGACAGCGAATAATCCATCTACAAAATTGATGGCAATATCAATTGAAATTACTGAAGCTACAATAATTGCAATTATATAAAACCAGTTATAAATATTTTTATATCGAGTACCAAACAAATAACTGGTGCATTTTCTACCATAATATGAGTAACCAAACATGGTAGATAAACTGAAGGTAAAAACAGCAACCATTAATAAAATTTTTCCAAAAAGTCCTAATTCTTTTGTAAAAGCCATGGTAGTAAGAGTCACACCATTGACGTCCGCTACTTCTACTCCGGAAATTAAAATGACAAAGGCGGTAATACTGCACACAATAATGGTATCTATGAACGGACCAAGCATAGCAACAAGCCCTTCCCTGACCGGTTCTTTTGTCTTGGCAGCACCATGAGCCATGGCTTCTGTTCCAATTCCAGCTTCATTAGAAAATGCCGCCCGCTTGATCCCGATAATAATTATCATACCAAGGGATCCACCCAACACCGCATCACCGGTAAATGCATCCTGAATGATGGAAAGAAAAACAAATGGAATGTCTGATAAATTATTTATAAGGATAATAAAAGCAGCAAAAAGATAGATAATAACCATAAATGGAACCATTCTGGATGCAACCTTTCCTATGCGGCGAATCCCTCCGAACACGACTAATGAAACAATTACCGCGGTCAAGATACCCGTGAGCAGATTTCCAAGGATGGGTGATTCCAAAAAAAGTTCATTTGGGAGATAAATTTCATCGCGAACGATTTGAGCTAATTGATTTGCTTGAAAAAGCACAAAACACCCAAAGAGGCCTGCAATACTGAAAAGGGTTGCTAAAGGTTTAAATTTATCTCCAAGTCCCTCCGAAATGACGTACATGGGGCCCCCCTGTATTTCCCCATTATCATCCTTCCCCCGGTACATAATACTCAGAGTACATGTAAAAAACTTTGTGGCCATTCCAATAATTGCGCTGACCCACATCCAAAAAAGGGCGCCCGGTCCACCCGTATGAATTGCCAAAGCAACGCCACCGATATTTCCCATTCCAACGGTACTTGCGAGGGCACTTGAAAGTGCTTGAAAATGATTAATCTGCCCCGGATCATCAGGATTATCATATTTCCCCCGCAAAATATTGATAGCATGTCCAAAATATCGAAATGGAATAAATCTACTAAATGCAGTAAAAAATATACCGCCGCCTACTAGGAGCACTATTAGAGGAGTTCCCCACATTATGCTGGAGAAAGCAGACATTGCATTATCTAAATAATTGATGAAATATTCCTGTAAATTCAATCTATCTTTTTCTTACCTATTTATTTTTAAAATATACAAATTATAGTGAAATTCAAATCCAGAATAATCAGGTAAAAAGGTGAAACGACTAGATACATATCTCTTAAGACAGTTTTTAAATATTCTCATGATGGGTTTATTGGGATTTGTTACAATTTTTATTGTAGTTGATCTCATTGAAAACCTGGACCGTTTTATTGATAATTCAGTTCCAATCGGTATCATTTTCAAATATTATCTTTTCACACTCCCCTGGTTTGTGAATATCGCTCTTCCGATGGCAACCCTCATTGCAACTGTATTCAGTGTCGGTCTAATGGTAAAACGGAATGAATGGACTGCCATGAAAGCCACAGGTATTAGTTTGTATCGTATTTCTGTACCACTTATTCTGGTAGGATTTATTCTTAGTTTTGTCTCTTATCAATTTGATAATAACCTGGTAAGCTGGGGAAATGAAAAACGGTATTCAATCGAAAGAAAGTATCAGAAAAAACGATCCAAACAAAACCGTCAAATTTTAAAGGATGTTTTTCTTCAAAAAAAAGAATCCACTCATATTGCTCTTTCAAAATATCGTATCAATCAACAATTCGCTGAAGGAATTACAATCATCAAACTTGAAGAAGGTAAATTACATCAACGACTCGACGCAAAATCAATGAGTTGGGTTGACTCCCTTTCTTCCTGGTTACTATCAAATTATTCCATTCGTACATTTAATTCTTACGGTGTAGAAACGAAAGTAGTTATTTCAGAAAACGACACTCTTTTTTCATTTAATTTAAACCCGGAAGATATTTCCCAAGAATTTAAATCACCCGATGAATTGAATTACAAGGAACTAACAAAGCGAATTGCACTCTTAAAAGAGAATGGAGTAAAAACAACCCGATGGGAAGTAGAACAGTATTTTAAAATCTCTTTTGCCTTTACCAATCTAATCGTAATCATGTTTGGATTACCTCTTGTCGTAATAAAACCGAAAGGTGGTCTTTCCTTTGGTGCAGGTATGAGCGTGTTTGTGATCTTCGGATATTATGCTTTTATCAAATTTGGACAATCACTTGGATACAAAGAAGTTCTTGAACCATTGGCATCTGCCTGGATTGGAAATGTAGTGTTTTCAATCGGTGGCTTGATTTTGTTGTTTTTCGCAAGGAAGTAATCCCGAATTATTCAAGTATTAATTCTCTAATTAATTTTGATTTTCAGGAACAGGAAGCGGACCTTCATCAGTTTCATTTGCTTGAATTTCATCTTTTCTACTTCCAAAACTGGTAATTGTTACCCCCATTGATAAATTAAGTCCCTTCATTGTATGAATCCAGAGACCGTTACGAAAAGCCAGGCCTACATCAAAAATGACCGGTCCTTTGTGTATCCCGAATCCCATTGATAATTCCTTGAAATCTGATCCACCATAACTAAATCCTATCCTGAGTGGAACAGTAGAAAATTTTGTCGATTCCAAAGCAATCGACCACTTCCATTTTTTTCTCGCATAAAACCGGTTTTCAAATCCTGCCACCAGGTCAGATGCAATAACCATTTGCGGTAAACGGCGGGAAATACCAATTCTAAAAAGAGTGGGATAATCAGTTGTAAATTCATTCAAGTTGCCATCTTCATCCAGGTCTTTTACAATTTTTTGCTCACTGGTAAAAAGAGAATCCGAGGTAAGGGTAGAAACACCAAGAGAATCAATTGAATAAGTATACAGAACAGCTGATGAATCATCCAATATTTCCCCACCCCAGGTCATATGCCATATATCATCCTCATTTCCATATTTATTATCCGGTCCCGCAAGAAAATCCTTTACCATACTCGGTTTATTCCAACTGATACTCCCGATCGCATTAATAATGGAAAACCCTGCTTTCCAACCGTTGATCTCCTGAGTCGCAAATCCAAAATCGACTCCAAACCCGCTCCCTCCAAAACCCTGACGGAGAAAATACACACCTTCTCCATATACTGCTTCATCAGTTGTGACAAGATTTGCATAGCTTGAATCAGGATCTATTCCAAAATAAAATAACCCCTGTAAATACTTTAACGTCATTCCAATAGCAAATTGATTGTACGGTACAGCAAACGAAAAACCAAACTCATTTACTCCTAATATCTCATAATTCAATGTCAGGTCCAATTCCGGATCATTTGCATTTCCATAAAGAAGCAATCGTAATAATCCTGATGGAATGCGAATATCGCTCATCAAAAGCATATTACTGGTAAAAGCCATATTCCCAGATGCAAAGTTCAAAACTGGAATAGGCATGTGAAAATCCGAGAAAAAGGTTAATCCATTATCTTTAAAATTATCATATAATAAATCCTTGTCGTTATCGAACAAAGTATCTCCGCTGAGACTATATAAATTGCTTAAAGACAAATAATTACCCACCACTCCAAAATCAAACCCAGCTAATTGAAGCATGAATGGTTTTTCCTGTTGGTAAGCAAGTAACGCAGGATTATATCCTACTGCAAAGATTCCATCCGCTATAGTTGTATAGGTACCTGCAAGAGCAACTGATCGGGGATCACGTTTTGTTTGTGAAATCAAAACTGATAAACAAATTAAAAAAAATATGTTGATTTTCAGAGTTTGTTTTATAATTTTCACTATAGAATAATTAATAACTTAAAACATTTCTTTATTCTATTTTGAAAAACCAGCCGCTTGTATCCGCAACATCTGAATTGATATCAGCTATACGCAAACGTACATCATTAAATGTGTCACTTGG
>Ga0208879_1001623_pt1 | contig 20922 bp, 8 predicted proteins | sample Knorr_S15_td_Bot_FD_185605 | JGI IMG/M metagenome (GOLD analysis project Ga0208879, IMG submission 185605) | Marine microbial communities from Southern Atlantic Ocean transect - Knorr_S15_td_Bottom_ad_5009_LV_A (SPAdes) (version 2) | ecosystem: Environmental > Aquatic > Marine > Oceanic | place... | reverse complement strand
AGAGCATGAGTCCTCCGCGGCTGCGGGCCAAAAGGCAGGCCTGTTTGTCTAGTCCACGTTTCTTAACCAAATGTTCATGCAGAGCGGTGTAAACGGCCCTGCCCTTCGGACTGCCGTAGGACTCGCCCACATCCACGCCGGCAATGGCGATGCCCGCCTTAAGAAACCGCTCGAACATCCATTTCTCTGAATCAGCCGGTAGTCCGCGCAAGGTCGGGGCATACCAAACCCATGGGATCGATTTTCCTGCTTGGGGTTGTTTGGGCAGAATCAGAAACGCAGTTCGCTCCTTAATGATGAACACTTCCCCTTTAATAGGCAGTCGCTTTTCCGCGGCTGTAAGCGGAATGAGCGCAGCAAAGCAATACACGACCAATAAGCTGAAGAATCTTTCCATCGGGGCGGCAACCAGTTTAACCCCGCCGCCGCGGAAAATCGACTATTTTACTCTTCCTTAGCCTAGCACAATAACTCTTTCACCACCCGGGTTGGCTCCACCCCGGTTAAGCCCAGATCAAGGCCCTTGTACTTGAATTTGAATCGGCTGTGATCAATACCCAGCAGATGAAGAATCGTGGCGTGCAGGTCGCGCACATGAACCACGTTCTCGGCCACGTGGTAACCAAACTCATCGGTTGTTCCATGGGTGAAGCCGCGCTTCACCCCGCCACCGGCCAACCACATCGTGAAGCCGTGGGGATGGTGGTCGCGGCCGTAGGTCTTGCCCGAGACCTGTGCAACCGGTGTGCGCCCGAATTCCCCTCCCCAGATGACCAACGTTTCCTCAAGCAAGCCCCGTTGCTTTAGGTCTTTCAACAAGGCGGCAATCGGCCGGTCGGTCGCGCCGCACTGCCGCTTATGCTCGTGCTCGATATGAGTATGTGAATCCCATCCCCGGTCATAAAGCTGCACGAACCGCACCCCCTGCTCCACCAGTCGCCGGGCGAGCAGGCAATTATTGGCAAAGGAGAATTTACCGGGATCAGCTCCATACAGGGCAAGGGTCTCTTTTGATTCCTGCTTAAGGTCGGTCAACTCCGGAACACTGGACTGCATGCGAAAGGCCATCTCGTAGGAGGCGATACGCGAAAGGATTTCCGGGTCATTGAGTTTCTCATGCTGGCGCTTGTTCATCCAACCCAGCAAATCGAGCTGGGCACGACGGCGCTTGGCAGTCACCCCTTTTGAATTGGCCAGATGCAGGACCGGCTCGGGCCCCTTGAGAAAGGGAACGCCCTGGTGTTTGGAAGCCAAGAAACCATTGCCCCAAAAACTCTGAAGCAGGGGTTGCCCGTCATTAGAACCGGAGGTCAGCACAATGTAGCCTGGAAGGTTCTGGTTTTCTGAACCCAGCCCGTAGGAAAGCCAGGCTCCCAGCGTTGGCCGACCAAACAACTGCGTGCCGCAATTCATCATGTTAACCCCGGGATCATGCACGTTGGTGGTCGTCTTCATCGAGCGGATCACGGTCAATTCATCAGCCACGCTTCCCAGGTGCGGCATGAGCTCGGAGATGATGGTGCCGGACTGTCCGTGGGGAGCGAACTTGTAGGGTGAACCCTTGAGGGCCGGCAGACCGCGAATCAGGGCAAATTGCTGGTGGTCTTTGAGCAACTCAGGCGGAATCTTTTCCCCATCCATCTTGTTGAGCAAGGGCTTCGGATCGAACAAGTCGACGTGCGATGGGCCTCCAGCCATGAAGAGGAAAATGACGCGCTTGACCCGCGCAGGCAGGTGCAATTGTTTCAGCACGCCGCCGTTTGTTTTGGACGAGACATTAGCCGCATGACCCTTGGACTGGAGCAGGGATGCCAGAGCAATCGAGCCCAGTCCCATTGCCGAATCCCTGAGAAAGGTGCGACGTGCGATGGCCTTCAGGTTGGTTGTGTCCCCATCTAATTCAGTCATGGTCGGGTAATGGTTTCATCGAGATTGAGCAGAACGCTGCAGGCCAGAGTCCAGAGGGCAAGGTCAGTGGATTGGGAACCCTTGCCCCTTCCGACCAACGCCGTGATGGCAGCCGGATCCTTGTTCAGGTCCCCGCGTTGCCGTGCGAGGTATTCCAGGAATCGGGTTCGTTCGTCCTCCTGCGTGGATCGCCCCAGGACCAGATGAAAAGCCCGTTCCAACCGTTTTGTGTCATTGCCCTTAACCTCACGAATCAGCCGCGCAGCCAGAGCCGCTGCTGTCTCGGTAAAAATAGGATCATTCAACAGGACCAGCGCCTGGGTGGGGACGTTTGAGACATCCCGCCGCACGACACAGTTCTCGCGGGCCGGTGCGTTCAATAATTCGAGGGAGGGATGCAGCGCCATCCGGCGCCAGTAGGTGTACATCGTTCGGCGATGACGACTGGTTCCCTTGCTGTTTGTCCACTTGCCGGGAAGCGCGCGCTGCTGCCAATAGTTGGGGGGATGCATTGGATACACGGGAGGACCGCCAACTTTTCCCACCAGAAGCCCGCTCACGGCCAGTGCCTGGTCGCGAATCTGTTCGGCCGGCAAACGCACCCGGGGCATGCGTGCCAAAAGCAGATTTTCAGGATCACGCTTTTGGGCCTCAGGCGTAATGCGAGCGGATTGCCGGTAGGTCGCTGAGGTCACGATCAGTCGGTGAATGTGTTTCATGTCCCATCCGCTGGTCACAAACTCAGTGGCCAACCAGTCGAGCAGGTGCGGATGGGTCGGGGGCGTGCCTTGGGCCCCGTAATCATCGGGCGTGCGCACCAACCCGTGTCCGAAATAACCCTGCCAGAACCGGTTGACCACCACCCGGGCCACCAGGGGATTCTTTTCCCCGACCAACCAGCGGGCGAATTCCAACCGGTCGCGGGGCTGACCACTCTTGGGAACTTCGAACAACTCGGGAACGGCTGGCGACACTTGAGCGCCCTTATTGAGAAAATTTCCGCGAACATGGACAAAAGTCTCGCGGCGCTGGGCTCGTTCACGCATCACGGGCACGGCGTCCACCACCTTCTGAACAGGCTTTTTACCATCCAGTTCCCGAAGCGCCGCCTGCAATGCCACCACCTTGTCACCGGCCGAGCCGAGTGAAATTTCCTTACCCAGTGCCCGGTCGCTGAGCCGGATATCACTCAGTTGCCCCTTGAACCGGTAGGCGTTTGCCTCCGGGTTACTATTGTAACCTGCACCAATGGCAAGGGGACGTTTCGATTGGGCAATGGACTGAGGCACCTTCCCAGTGAGTCGAGCCGCCTTATCCTCAATGCCATCAACGAACAGACGCACGGACTTACCGGCGACAAACTCAACGGCCACGTGATGATCGCGGTCATCATTCACCTTCTGGCTCCCGTAAATTTCCACACCCTGAAAAGGATCGGTCCGGGATGAAACCCAGAAGAAAAGGTGTCCAGGTACACCGTTCTTGTCACCCTCACCGCCAATGCCAAAAACGTAGCTGCGCTGTTTGCCCCGCCAATCGTACTTGGACACAATATCGGCCACCGGCTGCGTTGTCCGGATTTTTGCCGTGATGGTGAGATCCCCCCTCAAGCTGAATTTTTCGGCTTCAGGCACAACCCCCGGCCCATCCCACTTGCCCAGGAGATTTTTCCCATCAATCGGGCGCGGCGGGGGCAAAGCCTTTCGGGCCGCCGCCAGTTCAGCCTCGATCCGTTTGCGCTTGGCAATGATCTGCGCATCCTGTTCGGGCGAGGCAAGTTGGTACTTCATCGTCGGACCGCCCTGCCCGAACCCCGTCCCGCCATGTTCCACATTATTGAACATCGCATAGATGGAGTAGTAATCCCGCTGGTTGATCGGATCAAACTTGTGATCGTGGCATTGGGCGCAGCCCATGGTGAGCCCCAACCATACCTGGCCCACGGTATTCACGCGTTCAACCACTCCCTTGACGCGATATTCCTCCACCGGATAAGTCATGCCCTTGGCCTGGGGCGCGTTGCGATGAAAGGCCGTTGCTAATCGCTGCTCATCCGTTGGATTGGGCAGCATGTCGCCGGCCAGTTGCTCGATGGTGAACTCATCAAAAGGCTGGTTGCGATTCATCGCCCGAATAACCCAGTCACGCCACGGCCATATGTTGCGCATTTTATCATCGGCAAACCCGCGCGTATCGGCATAGCGGGCCAGATCCAGCCAATCCTGTGCCCGCCGCTCGGCGTAGGCGATGCTCTTCATCAACCGGTCAACCACCCGTTGATAGGCGTCTTTGCGGGGATCATGAACGAACGCAGCAACTTGCTCGGGCGTAGGCGGCAACCCGGTTAAGTCAAGGGTTACCCGGCGAATAAGCGTCTGGCGACTGGCGACTGGTGAAGGTGAAAGGTTTTTGTCTTCCTGCCGCGCCAGAATGAAATAGTCGATGGGGTTCTTAGGCCAATCTACCTTCTTGACCGGGGGAAGCGTCTCGCGGCGTGGCGGCACAAAGGACCAGTGCTTTTCATACTTCGCGCCCTCGGCAATCCAGCGCGTGAGGATCTCCTTCTGCCCTGGGCTCAGTTTTTTTTTGAATTCGGGCGGCGGCATCCGTTCATCCGAATCTGTGCTGTTAATCCGCGCAACCAGTTCGCTTAAGCCGGGTTTGCCGGGAACGATGGCCGCGTCCTCTTCATTTGTGCCCAGGGCCGATTCACGCTTATCCAAACGCAACTTCGCCTTGCGGGAATGTTTATCAGGCCCATGACAGGCGTAGCAACGATCAGCCAAGATCGGGCGCACATCGCGGTTAAACTGAAGCGCCCCGCCCTCGGCGGGAGCAGGGCCCTGAGCCAGCAAGCAGTCAACTCCGCCACCCATCAGGGCGAACAGAAAAAGAGCTGCCAGTCTGCTGAAGAATCTTTTCATTTTGGTTTCTCGATATCCCGAGGAAAGCGGTGCTTACGAACTATGATAGAATCTGGGGGGATGACAACCAATAGGGACAAGCTACTTCTTTAAATGGTGATCCAATGTTCCTATTTTCTCCTAAACTTTTCTGAACTGACAAGCGTCTTAATGAATTCGCTGACGCTATATTGATTAGATTTTGAAGCAGTCAAAATCTCCTTCGCGAGGTCCTCATCGGTAAAGCCGAAGGGCCGACCGAGGGCGTATTCAATCAAAGCCTCGGTGAATCCGCGGGCGAAGTCGGGCTCGCGCTCGGCGATGCGGTCGCGAAGCTCGAAGTAATCGGCGAAGGCCGGACCTTTGTGGAAGGAGCCGGAGGCGTCGATCTCCCAAGTCTTATTGGTTCTCCAGCTTCTTTTGATCTTGGTGCGATGAACTTCGGTCGTGCGCCATTTGCCCGCGGCGTCGAAATTCTCCAGACCGAAGCCGATGGGATCGATCTTGCGGTGGCAACTGGCGCATTGGGCTTCTTCCTGGTGGGCGCGGAGCCGTTCGCGGGTGGTGATGGGTTTGTCGGCCAGGCGCGAGAGTTGCGGGACGTTGGGCGGTGCGGGCGGCGAAGGGTCATTCAGCAGATACCGCAATACCCAGGCGCCGCGTTCGACGGGGCTGCTCTCGACCCCGTCACTTCCCATAGCGTGAATGGCGGCCGTACCGAGCAACCCGCCGCGCGGGGACCCATCAGGCAGTTTGACTTTGCGGAATTCGTCCCCCGTGACGCCTTCGATACCGTAATAGTTGGCCAGCAGGCCGTTGATGAAGATGTAGTCGCTCTTGAGAAGCTTGCCGAGGCGGCCGGTCTTGGGATCGCGCAAGAGATGGGCGAAGGATTCATAGACCTCCCTGCGGGCGGAGGATCGCACGCTCTCGTCGAACTCGGGATGAAGATTGGTATCGAACTGAAAGAAATCCAACCGTTCCATGTGCAACCATTGATGCACGAATCCTGAGACGAACTCATCGGCGCGCGGATCAGTCAGCAGGCGGCTCACCTGTTGGCGGAGGGTTTCGGGTTTGTGCAGGGCGTTCTTTTCAGCGAGGGCAAGCAGTTCCGCATCGGGTGGCGCGCTCCAGAGGAAGTAGGCCAGCCGCACGGCAAGTTCGCGATCGGTCAGGGTGCGGCGTTGCTTTTCGTCCAACGGCTCATTCAGGTAAAGAAAACCGGGAGAGGCAAGAACGACGCTGAGGGGCGTGCGAATGGCAATCTCGAAAGATTCGCCGGCGGCTTGCCGAGTTTTGAAAAGGGCAAGCAGTTGATCGATGAACTTGGGCGCTGGCTTGACCTCACGAAAGGCGGTCAGGGAAAACTCCGACAGGATTTTTCGGGCCCGTTCCGATTGTGATTCTCCCGGCCCGATTAGATTATCGGTGAGAATTTGAGTCAACCCGGCCTCAACACCAGCTTGCGGCAGAGGCCCTTCCAATTCGATCCAATCAATCCAAATGGCGGGCTCAATGCCATAGCCATTGATTCGTTTAGCCTTGTAATATTCATCGTGAGACGCTCGCCGATCCAATGGTTGCTTCTCCTGAATGCCGAACTCCGGCTGCGTGTCGGTTCCCACCTGCACGAGCGTCTCGATGATCTGCGGCTGCTTGACCGTCCCGGTCACCTGATGGCTGCTGATGGGATGACCCGCGAAGCCCGCCGGCACCTGAGTGATGCGCTGCGGATGCCCGACCTCGATGAAGCGACGCGATGCTGGAGAACCTTCCACCGCACCTGCGCTTATTCGTAGTTTGTAAGTACCGGGGACGAGCTTGGCCTTGGGCGGAGTAATATCGAAACGCTGGATTCCCCAGGCGAGCTTCAAGTAGGCCCCTCGATCATTTCCGGGAAGTTCGGCGTAGTGTTTCAGGTAGCTAAACTTGCGGGAATAACCGCCTTGAAAGGAAAAAACGGCGGCATTGCGGTCCTTGAATCCGTACTTCTTTGGATCGGGCATGCCGATCAATCGGTTGGCGTGCCGGTAGAACAGGAACGCCGAAGCCGACGGGAATGCCGACAAGTCGAACTTCGGGTTTTCCTTGAGGATCTGGGCTACGATCTCCTTGTTCTTCGGAGCATCGATCACCTTGTCCACCGCCGCCTTCCAGGCCATGAAACGTTGATTCACTTCGTCGAGTTGCTTGAGATCCTTAAGGCTAACCGGGTTGACGGTGTTTTCAAGCTCCACACGGAAGGTGAAGGGTTTATTCGAGGGAAGTTTTCGTCGCTCGAACACTTCATCTATCGCGATCCTTCCCAGTTTCAGGTACTGCTCAAACTGGTCACTGGAGATAAACTGGGAAGCGCCCACCGTATCAAAAGTGCCCGCACCGCCATCGCTCGGCAGTGAGGAAACGTCGAGATTCACACCGGTCAGATGTTCGATCGTGTTTCGGTACTCGCGCCGGTTGAGCCGCCGCATGATGATCTTGCCTCCCGAATCGGAAAGCTTCTTCCGAGCAAGCACCATGGTCTGTGCCAAGTCATCTAGAAAATCGGCCTTCTCCGCATTCTTCGGTTGCCGCTTGTTCTCCGGCGGCATCTCGCCGGCGTTCATGGCGTTGAGCACCTTCTGCCACAGCTCGGCCTGCTCAATGGTGGTCACCTTGAACGGTAGAGCCTCGAGGTTAATCTTCCCCTTTTGCGTTTCCCCATCGTGACAATCCATACAATAGGAATCGATCAGTGCAAAATGCTTGGTCGGCAACTCCACCTCCAAGTCCGCCGCTCCGGAAAAACTAGCCAGCCAAAGAAAGGCGGCCCCGATTGAGAAAGATAATTTCCTCACGCCTGCAGTTCCTTCACCACACCGGAACTATCGCCATGGCGCTCAGTCTGAATGCCCAAGCCTTGCAGCATTGTCAGCCACACGTTACAGAGCGGTGTGTCTTTAGGCAGAGCGAGGTGCTGCCCCAGCTTTAGGTTGGCACCACCGCCGGCGAGCACTGTTGCACAGTTATCAAGATAATGGATCGAACTGATGTTCGAACCAAAGGCTAACGCGGTGTGATCGAATAGACTCGATCCGTCGGCTTCCTTGGTCGCCTTAAGCTTGTCGATCAAGCCGGCCAGCAATTGGGCGTGGACCTTATCCCGCGTCTTGGAGGCTTCCATACGTTCGCCCGGAGAATAATGGCTAATATTGTGAGCGCTTAAGCTGATATCCAAGCTCTTCAATAAGTTCTGACCGGGCAGGCGATAGCTCAACACTCGCGTGCTATCGGTCTGCAGGGCGGCCACCATTAAGTCGTACATCACTTTAATCTCTTCCCTGCCCTTGAGGCCGGGCGCAGGCTCGGCCAACGGCGCCTTGACCTTTGGCACGTCGAGCCAGTCTTCGTCCTTACCCAAGCGGGTTTCGATATCGCGAATGCCCTGAAAGTACTCATCGAGTTTATCGTTGTCGGTCTTGGAAAGCCCACGCTGTACACGCTTAGCCTCCGTCAGTACGGCATCCAGCACACTGCGCTTCTGATTGATGGCTGATTGTCTCTGCGCAAGGGGAAGATCGTCCGCCGAAAAGAGTTTATGAAATACCTGCACCGGATCATTAGAACCCGCCATTGGTTTACCGCGTTGATCCCACGACAAGGACAACCCCGGCCCATGCCCTGAGGCGCTACCGTCACTGCTATCCAACTGCATGGAGGAAAAGCGTGTTTCTTGCCCTAGATGACTTGCGACGACCTGATCCACTGAAATACTGTTGGCCATGCTCTGGCCAGGAACTGAATAACGGTTGGCGCCGGTCAGCCAAAAGGTGCTGCCCCAGTGGGCTTCGTTGGCGTACTGGTTGGAGCAGCCCTGCACCACGGTGAAATCTTTCTTGTGCCGAGCCAAAGGTGCCAACCCTTCGGGTAATTTGTAGCCCGCCCCGGTGTCTTTTAAATCTGGATACCAGGTCTCCTTGGTTACTCCAAAACCGATACCCATGAAGACCGCTCGCTTGGGAATAACAGCCGTTGCTTTTGGGGCAGCCGATGCAAACAGCCGAAACCCGATGGATTCCAGTGCCGGCAGCGCAATAAGGGCCCCGATGCCACGGAGGAAGTGACGACGCTGAAGTTTGGTATTCATAGTTTGATTAATTGCCTTATTGTTCCAAATTAATCTGCTGCTAATTACACTCCCAAATCCTGACCGAGTCGAATAAAATTTGGCAATCTGGTCCACCTTTGAAAGTGAACCTCGGCCCATGTTTGTCCTTGGGGTTCACCATGGTAACTTTCTCATGGACGTAGGTTTTTCCATGATCATTCACCTCGATTCGAACCCTCCCCAACTCGTATTCAATGACCAGATCGATCCACTTATTTAACGCCATATCCGATTTCGGCTCGAGGAAGAAGGGACCATCGGGCAATTTGATGCGATGCCCCTCATCCTCTAAAATTTCCAGACCGATCATATGATGGCCTATCTGGAAAGAGGGGCGACCCAGAGTAAGTTCAGGTTTGGCAAATTGGTAGCGCAAATGACAAACAAATTTCTCGGGGAGCTTCTTTTCGATATCAAACCAGTTTAATTCGTGCGAAGTGAACTTATCACCCGGCAGAGCATAGCTCCGAGTGTGCAGCTTCGCCTTCCCGCCGCCCTTCGGCGAGGACTCGAGGAGGTGAACCTCACTGATCTTCGACGGCTCAATCCGGTAGGCAATCAGATTGTTCGAGTTCGGCGCCCAGTAAGGCGCCTGATAGGCGTTGTCCTTCTTCCCATCCTTGCTGAGCTGAATCTTTTCGTCACCCTCAGTAGTACGGACATAGACATTGTACTCGTGAATGTAAGCGCGCCACTTCCCGTCCGGCGAGACATCCCGTTTGGCTCGATACCCTCTGTAGCGATCTCGCTTGCGCTGGGAACGATTGTCTTCGGATCTCCGATACTCGGGAACCTCTCCAGCTTTTTTGAGCTTCGTCAGCTTATGGGTTTTAAGCGCAAGCTGAAAATGACTGCCCTTAACACGAAAGAAAGCGAGCCCCTTTGCCAAGTCGAACCCCAGTTGATCGAGCGTCAACCGATCCGCCTCAACTCCCCCAACCCCAGCCTCCCCAAGAGCCTTCGCCACCCGCCCATGATCAAAAGCCACCTTGCGAGTCCCCTTCCCAAGGTTCACCAGCACAAACTCCCGACTCCTCCCCGAAAGATCATTCAGATACCAGAAGTGCGTGTTGTCAGCCGACCACTGCGCGTTAACCCGGCTCTTATAGACAGCTCCCGACAAGCTCTCCGGCATGCCCAAGGAAGTCACGACGACCAGCGCTCCCAATCCAAACCATCGGTTTGTCATTATAATTCTCCAGTAAGGTATCTTCACTAGTGTTTCATCCTGATCAATTCACCAAGCTGCGCGCGACACCCTGCAGGCTTTTGGGCCATTGGTCAAAGCAGGTGGTTAGGGTAAATATGAAATGTGACTCTTTATTAAGGCGACAGACAGTTTGGACAAAATCCCAGCGAAGATCGACTATTTTACCTTTTGCAGCAACTCGATCATTCCATGTCGCTTGTTTGCGTATTTTTTATGTCTTTTTGCGACACGCAAACGGCTAAAGAGCAGGTGTGAGCCCCTCAGCGATCCATTGGGGCTGGATCCATGGATTCCCTTTCACATCACCTGTCATCCCGTTCGAATGTCTGCACGAAACGAATGAGGTCCGCGAGGTCTTGGTGATTCATCCCGGCCTCGAGACCCTCCGGCATGAGGGAAAGGCCAGTGCCTTGAAGGGTTTTGATGTCGCGGCGGAGCAGTTGCCGGTCGGTGCCGTCAAGGAGACGAAGGGTCAGGTTGTTGGAGGTCTCAGACAACACCCGTCCGTAGAGGGCGGTGCCATCGGCAAGGGTGACGGCATAGCCCACATAGGAAGCATCGACATTCTGGTTGGGATCCAGAATCGAGCTAAAGAGTCCGTCCTTGGTCCGGTCGGTGATGGAGCGGAGATCGGGGCCGTTCATGGGTTGTCCGTTCGGAGGAAGGTGGCAGACTGCGCAGAGTTTATCGAACACGGCCCTCCCCCGCTTTTCGTCCACGGGTAGTTTCAGGGCGGTGCGATACGCCTCGATCCGCTCACGCCGCGCTTTCTGGGGCCCGGAATTCAGTATGCCCGCCGCAGTTTCTCGAACGGATGGATCCGCATGCTTGAGCAGCAGTTGGCGTCGGGCGGCATCGAGATCACCGCGGCCCACCACGCCGCGTTCGATGGCCTTCAGGCAGGCGCGGGTCCACTCCTTCCGCTGCAGCAGGGCATCGAGGACCCGGGAGCGTTCCTGCGGGAGATAGCCGGCCCAGCCCTTGAGCAATGTGTCGGGAAGCCTGTCGCCCCCCACCCTGGCCAGCGTATGCACGGCGGCCAACTTGATCTCGCTCGCCACCTGTGGGGCCAAAAGATCAGCCAGTCGGCGCTTGTCCGCTGCCAGGCTTTCGGGTTGCCGGGCGAGCAGTCCGACCGCTGCCGCCCGCAACGGTGACGGAGCAGTACCGTCGGTAACGATACCCCGGGCACGAGCCAACACTTCGGCCATCTCGGGAGAGACCTTGGGGTTGTGATTCAGCCAGCCCCCGAGCGAACGGAATTGTTCAGGGCCATACCCGTCCTTACCTGGCTTCATCAGGCCGACAAGAAGGGCGTCCAGCGAGGTCTTGCGCCGGGCTCCCAGCTTCAAGACGTCATCGATAAGCACGCCATGCTCGAGGGCTGCCTGGGCGAGACGGTCAAAATGAGGTTCAGCCGAGCTGAACACGGCTGCCCGAACATAGGGGTTCCCCGCGTCACGAATCGCCACCTTGGCGAGCGCGTGGCCGGCTACCGCGCTCTTTGATTCGCCCCACGAGCAGGCAGCCTGCAGACGGACCGCGGCATGCGGGTCATCGGCGAGCCGGACGGATGCCTTCAGGAGTTCCGGTTCCCCGTCCCATCGTGATTCGGCAAGACGTAGGGCATGCCGCCGGATTTCAGGATGAGGGTCACGAAAGGCAGTTTTCAAAAGAGTCGAGCTCAACCGAGCCAGTCCATCGAGGGCGCAGAGGGCATGGAGGCGAGCCTTGGCGGAAGCATGGCTTCTCGCCATCTTAACCAGTGCCTCGGTTGCGGAAACGTCTTTTCGCTGTACCAGCAACCGGTGGGCCATGTCCCGGATGATTCCATTGCTGTCCTCGAGTCGCATCACGAGTTCCTGAACGGACGACTTGTCCAGTCGGGGAATGCGGCGAGGAGGTTTCCCGTCCTTGTATACCCGATAAATTCGACCGTATTCCATACCGGAGCGCTCGAACGCTTTCATTTCGGCTTTGCCTACTGCCGGGAGCCATTGGGGGTGCTCGATCATGTAACGGTACATGTCGACGACCCAGAGGGCTCCGTCTGGTCCGGTACGGGCCATGACCGGCCGGCACCAGCGATCCTCCGATGCAAAGAAATCCAGTTCCTCCTTGGTTTCCGCCCGTTCGGCGGTGAAGCTTTCTCCGTCCCGCTTGAGGATCACGCGCTGTACCAGGTTGTGAAAGGGCTCGCAGGTAAAGGCATGAACTTTGTCGTCGTCGAAGAGGTGATCGTCCCGGTAGATCATGGGGGAACAGGCGCTGGTGAAGCGGCCGGACTGATTGAAGTTGTGGAAGCGTTTCTGGGGTGGTCTGGCAGGAAAGACGAGCGGGTTACTTGTGGTCAGTATGCGTCGCGGATCGGGCGGAGCGAAATCCGGGTTGCGGGCAAGGTAGCGATGTTCCAGTACGTAGTGCCAGAGCGGAAAGCTGTTTTGGACACCGAACCAGTTTCCCCAGTCATCCCGCGACCGCCCGAACTGGGAAGGCCCGGAGAGCGGTTCCAATAGTCCCTCGTCGGGCCGGATCCTAAAATCAAAGCCTCCGAGGTCAAAGGTTTGGCCCGACGATGACTTGATTTTGATCCCCGCGGTGTACCGGGAATGGTGGCTCCCATTGGCCCCGTGAACCCAGTTGTCGAGCCCCCAACGCAAACCGTTGACCCGGAGTTGCTGGTTGCCCTGCTTGAATCCGGTGTAGAGAACGGTACGCTTGTCCGCCTTGCCGTCGCCCGTGGTATCCTCAGCATAAAAAATATCAGGGGCCGCGGCCACCAGTACCCCTTTTTTCCAACTCATTATGCCGGCCGGAAAGTTTACTCCTTCTAGAAATACGGTGGACTTGTCGTAGACCCCGTCCGCATCGCTGTCTTCAAGAAAGCGGACCCGCCCACCGGCCTTGCCATTTACACCACTCGGGTAATCCGCCATCTCAGCAACCCAAAGTTTTCCGTCCGGTGCCCAATCGATGGCCACGGGATCCTTGACCAACGGCTCGGCGGCCACCAGTTGCACCTTGTATCCCTTCGGCAAATGGATGGCTTTCAGCCCGTTTTCCGGAGTCATGGGAACCGAGGCCTTACTCGCTTGTTTTTTCGGTGCAGGAGTAAGTTTTACAGCCTTGAAATGAGCGCTTACTTCGTCGGGTGTGAGGACTCGGTCATAGAGCGCGACCTCGTCGAGGCTACCCTTGAGGTTCGCGAAGTTGTCGTTGCGACCACCGAGGAAGAACTGCGAATGGCCCTTCGGGTAGGAACGGGCTAACTTGCCATCGACGTCGGGCTTGGGGTTTCCGTTGAGGTAGACCCGGATGCGCTCGCCCTCGCGCACCATGGCAACGTGATGCCAGCTGTCGGGCTCCACCTTGGCTTTACCAGTGAGAAGTTTCTGAGTGGTGTTGCCTTGGTAGACGAGGAGGCGACCAGCCGCAGCATAGGTTCCACCGATGCCGAGTTGATCGCCGTCGGCTGATTTCAACCCGTCCAGCCCGCGGGAGAAAAGGTAAGCGGTCACGGGTCGACTGTGATTAGGCAGGCTGTTACGGAACCAAAACTCGATGCTGTAGGTATCGCCGATGCCTTCAATCTCCGCACGCATGCGCCCCCCCTTGAATGAATCGCCACCCTGATCGGAGGCCTTAGGACCGGCTCCTTTCTCGAACTTGCCGTGACGCCCCTTGGGGCCGGCGTCCTTGGCTGAATCACGCAGGCGCCAGAAGGCAATCGGCTTGGATTGCATAACCGCCTTGGCATAGGCATCGGTAGAACCGCGCTTCATGGTGGGTCGTGGTGGCGGAGGCTTGGGCGGAGGAGTTATGCCGGAGACAGCATGGAGCCGCTGGGCGTCCTTGCCGGAAAGGGAAGACTTGAACCAGGCCACCTCATCGATTCGCCCCTCGAAGGGGAGATCGCCACCGAAGCGCCAAGGACCAGATAGCTGGCCCGACAGTTCGGCCTGAATTTCGGGTTCGGGATTACCGTCGAGGAAAAGATTGAGGCTGGAACCGTGCCAAGAAAGCAAGACTTGCCGCCAAGTCCTGAGGCTGAGCTCCGTGGTTCCCTTGAATTGTTTTTTCCCAACCTGAAGAAGCAAGTGCCCTCGGGCTTCCCCATCCGCCTTGCCACCGATGCGCAACTTGAGGGACTCGCCTTGGGCAACGAGATCTCCCGTGTTGTCCCGCACTGAGCTCGACATTGCGTTCCAGAACCAAAAGGAAAGGCTTCGGGCATCCGGGATGGATGCGGAAACCGTGCCGCCAGCCAGTTGGAGGGAAGCATTTCTGAACTCTCCGGAAAACGACGCATTCTCCGGGCCGGGCAGATGATAGGCCACGACCCCCTCGATTTTTCCCGAACGCTCATGACCGGACGCATCCGCTAATCGGCCACCCTCAAATTCCTCGCACCGCCAGTAGGCCAAGGGCTTTTCGGCCAAGATAGCCTTGGCATAGGTACCATGGGTAGCGGCAGGACCACGTCGCGGCTTCCCGGCCAATGACTCCAGCGAACCCAGGAGGGTCTCCACGATCTTCGGTTCCGCACCAACCTCAAGGCCAGCCGTGCGGGCAGGCCAGGTGGTGTATCCGCCAAGGGCATGCTGGGCGGGTGGTGGGATATACCCCGCCGCTCCGTTGGCCAACTCGACGTTGAAGGTGGCGGAGAACGGGCTCCGGGCCTTCAACTTCAAGCCGGTGATCGAGTAGACCTCGTTGGGGAGGGCGGTGATGGCGAGGTCGCCGATCCGCAGAGCCTGCAAGACCAGTTTCTCAGTCGGGTTATCGTGGATAAAACGAGCCTGTTCCGCGTAGACCTCGGGGCGGTTTTTCGGTCGACGCCCCTTCATCGTGGCAAGCAATTTGTCAGCCCAAGCGAGGCGTTCCGCATCGGGCAAGCGGCGGGACAAGGTGATTACCTTTTGCTCCATAGCCAGAATCGGCTCGTCCTGATAGCGAATCCCTTCCAAGGCTTGGGCCGCGAGCTGAACAAGCCCGTCCGCGTAACGGGAGGCATTCGACCCCTTGTTGGGTTTGCCGTAATTCATCCAGTGCAGGTCACCGCTGGTTCCCTGCGACATGGCGCAGACCGGCGCGCTCCCACCGGATTCCAGACGCTTTGCCAAGCGCTCGGCAAAGAGGCCGAAGTAATCCGCGGGGCCAGCACCCCCGTAATAATGCATCGAGAAATTGGCGATCACCGCGAGCGGTTTGCCCTTCAAGGTTTGAATGGAAATCACGGAGAGTTCGTCGTCCACCGGACCGGATGGCCCGACGTAGGACTGGTTTTGGTAGCCCGGATGCATCATGGCTCGAACGGTCCTGTTGCCAAAGGGATCGAATTGCATACGGTCCGGTCTCGTGATCCAGCGTCGGCAATGAGTGAACCCGGGAGCTCGCACTTGGTTCCACCCGATGCGGGCAGGTTCCAGCTTGGCATGAGCGCCAACGATGCCCTCGGCAATCTTGGGGGGAAGAAACTTGGTGTAGGCGGGGTCGGCCATGGTGCCCAGGAAGTAGTTCATCACGCTCGGGGCGCTGTGGGTGTGGGTTGCCGCAATGAGGATCCGGTCGGTAGGGATGCCGGTGGCTTTCGAGGCCAACTTCTTTGCCTGATCGCAGACGGTTCTCGGGATCATGCAGCTGTCGACGATGGCAATCGCGATACTTACCTTGCCTCGCTGAAGAACGAAGCAACGGGCCTTGAGATCCCCCGGATTCATTTTGCCGCGCCGACGCTCGGTAAAGCCCCCGCCGACCAGAAGGGAGTCAAAGGACCCGGTAACGTCCTGAACGTAGGCCCCGGCGCGCAGTTGCTGTTCGGCGACCTGGGCAGATGCGGCCCAGGGGATGAGGAGGGCGAATAGGAAAAATATGTGGCAGCATTTACGGTTCATGGAAAATCTTAGGCAGGGAATAGTTTCTAAGGTCGGAAACTCTCGGCATGAATCTGTTTCATCTTTCTAACGCGCTCCGGGAATTCAGCCACGAGGTTTCTCATCTCGTTTCTATCCTTACCTATGTTGAACAGTTCCGGTTTGGCCGGGTTTTGCCAGACGAGTTTCCAGTCGCCATCCCGTACGGCCTTGGGCCATGCGAGTATCCGAGCGGGGGCCGCTTCGTCCTGAGCGCGAAGCGCACTTACAAAACTTTCTCCGTCCAACGGGATGACCTCTCGCCCCTCAAATTGGCTGGGATAAGTCACCCCGGCCAACTCCAGACAAGTGGGCATGATGTCCGAGATATGCGTGAGGCGGTCGGTGATACGTCCTTTTCCCTTCAGCCCGCGGGGCCACCACGCGACTAACGGCGATGCGATGCCGCCTTCGAAATTGGATACCTTGTAATTCCGGAACGGCACGTTGTTGAGCGCCGCGACTGCGGGTCCCTGATTGAGAAAAGTGTCCGCGCTGCCCGGGCGTACGCCATCCGGAACTTTGCCTTTGTCGTATGACATCTGATGACTCGCGCCGTTGTCCGACAGCACCAGAATCAACGTATTGTCCCGTTTACCCGCCTTCTCCAAGGCCGCCATAGTCCGGGCAAGGCTACGATCGATGCTTTCTACCATCGCAGCGTGAATCGCCATCCGTTCGTTCGCCAAATACCCGCCAGCGGCTGGCTTCGCATTGACTGTTGAGCTGTGCAAGGTGGTCCCTTTCGGCATCAAACCCGCCGCGATCTGGCGCTGCAATCGCGCTTCCATGAGCGCTTTTCGATCCTTGCCTTGATACAACGCGCGACAGGGCGCGACATCCTTCTCCTCGGCGTGAAGCGGCCAATGCGGCGCATAGTGCGACAGGTAGATGAAGAACGGCTTTTCGCTCTCGGCCGACTCTTTGATGAACTCTGCCACAAAATCCAAAATCAAGTCCGTGGAATACGGTCCGTCCGGCCTGTCCCATTTCTTTCCGTCCTTGAACCAGGGCGTGCCCTTTGGGTAACGCGAGAAATCCGTGCCCTTGACTTCCCGATAGTAATTACCGGGGCTGTTGCTGGCGGAACCAAGGAAACGATTCGCTGCCCCCGCCACCCGGGCCGGGTCGTGCCAGTCATCCGCAGTCACCATGTCCAACCGCCCGACCGCGCAAGTTTGGTAACCATTGGCCTTGAGCAGTTGCATCACCGTGACGCAGTTTCGCTCAAGGTTCCTGAAGATGCTTTGCCCGGGAGCCTGACCGACTTTCCAGGGATAACAACCGGTCATCAGCGAAGCCCGGCTCGGACCGCAGATGGCGCAATTGTAGAACTGCGAGAATCGCACGCCTTCTTCCGCCAACTGGTCGATCGTGGGCGTCCTGATCTCCCCACCGTAGCAGCCGAGATCGGAGAACCCCATATCGTCCGCCATCACGACGATGATGTTTGGCCTAGCTGTTTCCGCGGCTATGGAACGTGGGGTGCCCCCGATGATCAGCAGGGCGGAAATCAGGAGTAGAGCCTGAATTCGCAGAGAGTCAGGCATGGTTGAACGCGTTGGGTTCTTGCCAAAGCAAGGCATAAAGTATGGAGCTGACGAGGCGGAGGGGAATCGAGTGGGATTCATAGTTGTTTGGTTCGACGTTTTTACTCGCATTCAGTCAGTTCTGCCAACGCGGCGGCGATGTTTTTGAGGCTAGTGGGCCATTGGTCAAAAGAGGTGCTTTTGGCTCCCGGGATCCTGGGGGCGGTAATGCCTTCGACCAGGGAGTTCGCCGGTTGGGCAAAGAGAAACTGGACAGTACCCTGATCATGGGTGCCCGGCAGACTCTTGGCGTAGATCTCCAACTCGGCCGCATAGTGGGCAGGGTCCTCGCCGAGGTTGCTTTCCGACGGTACCCAGATCACACCCGCAACGCCCATGGGAGTCAGTGGGCTTACGCACCAGTTGTAGGCATAAGTGGGAATCGTGTCCGAAGGAACGGTGCCGCCCTTGCCCGCTTCCGGGAAAGAAGGAGCCTTGAGCGCGAAACTCGACGGATCCGCGCCCCGCTTGCCGGCCGCGGTGATCCTTTGGACAAAGACTTTCACCTCCTCGAGGTGACTGGCGGCGGCCTTCTTTGCCACCCCGGAGTTGGGGAACTGCAGGAACAACTCATCAAGGCGGGTCTTGAAGGTCGGGTTCTTCACGTTTCTGACACCTTGAAAGGAGGTCCAGGACAGCGGTGAGGCGAGTTGTCGATTACGCCCCCCCCGCCCGGATGACATCGTGATGAAGCCCTGCGGAATGCCCGGCCGGTTCAAGGCCTTCGCAAACTCATAAGCAAACATGGTCACACCATTGCCCTCTTTAGAGTAATCAGCCGTCAACCAGTGGGAACGGTATTTCCCTCCCCCCGTCTCGAAGCGGCGCTTCCTGGGAGTTGCAAAGGCACTGGCGCTGGTTTTTCTGCAAAACTCCCGGACAAGCGGCATCGCACTTGGCAGATCGGCTTCCTTGTCGCGCTGATTGTAGGCCCACTCGGAGGTCAGCAGCGTGCTGCCCGTCAGGTACCAGACGTCTCCGAGGAGAATATTATTAACCGTTCGGCTGTGATCGTGACTGGAAGTGACAGTCAAGGTGATCGGCTTACTCGAAGCTTTCCTTGCCGGAAAGGTGACCGACCATTGTTGCAAGTCATTTGCCACCGCCGTCTTCGCTGCGTCATCCAAGGCCACCGTTACCTTCACGCCCTGATTGGCATGCCCCCACACCTGTATCGGGTGATTGCGCTGGAGAATGACCCCATCACGGTAATACTCCGCCACTTGGAGGATGGGGTAGTCAGGATCGGTGTATTGCGCGTACTTTGCCTTGAGAGCAGCAACTTTTTCCAGGTCGTCTTCCTCGAAGATCAGTTCGCCATCAATCACGGCAAAGGGAGTCGCGGGCAGGCCGGCCTTGCTGTAGAGGTTGGAGTTTTCGGGGACCGCGTTGTAGGCATATTGCACACCTACTGGGGCGGTTACCTTCCCGGAACTGGCCACGACGGTATCCCCAACAATCACCGCCTCGGCGGCATGCCACTTCCTGTCAGCTCCGCAGATGCGGAAATGGTTGAGCTTGTCACCAGGGGTGGGTCTTGCGGGTTCCACGAATTTCCCCGGTTCCCGGTAATCCCTGGCCATGCCCTTGCTTCCAACCATCAAGCCACCAAAGAGACTTTCCTTCTCGAAGGAAATCACCACCTTGGGACCGTTCACTTTGTATCCACTGTAAATTGGGCCGGTGTAGGCGATGTCCTTGCCATACTCTTTGGCAAGCGCCCAGTGGGCCATTCTCATCCCCGGGTGTAGCTTATTATAGTAGTGGATTCCACCGGGGTGGGCCGAGTTGAGGTCGGATTGAACCACCATCCCCACATTCTCGCGGTTGTTTTGGAAGAACAAGTGCTGAACCTGACGAATGTCGGCAAAACCGACGGAATCCGGATCAGGCGCCCCATAGCATTGCATCTGCGTAAAATAAAACGGCATCTCGGGCATGCCCCAGGCATCTCTCCAGCCCTTTATCAGGGCTTCCATCCTGGCCGCGTAAATCCTGCCGTCACCACCGTTGCTGGTCCCTTGACACCAGATGGCACCGCGGATGGCGTAAGGAATAACCGGAGCAATCTTGCCATTAAAGAATTGAGACGGCCCACGCCACATCCCGGCGATTCCAGGGAGGTTCGGTCGCGCCGGCTTCCTGCCCCCTGCCTCTGCCATCCTCCCGGCCTCTTCCTGCCATGTCTTCAGATCCGCGTAGTATCGCTCATAGCCATTGCGGCCCTGCTCCGTGAGCGGATCCGCATCGCGAATGAGATCGGCGTCCCCCGCGAGTTTCGGATGCTTCTCAATCGCCTCGCGTTGGGTGAAGGCTTCGATGCGGGTGTTACTGTGGGCACTGAGTAAGATGCCGATGGGCACATTCAGTTCCTTATAGAGCTCGTAGGCGAAAGAAAGGGACAGGGCTGAAAACCCGCTCGCCCCACTGGCTTTTTTCCATCCACCCTCAGAGGTGGCCTTCTTCTGTGGATAGAGGGCGGACACGGTGTCGATGTTGATTTCCCTGATGGGAATGTCCTCCTTGGATGAGGCGAGTTCGCGAGCCACCTCGTTGCACATGCTCTTGCCAGCCGTCCAAACCATGTTGGATTGGCCGGAGGAGAACCAAACTTCCCCGACCAGGACGCCTTTAAGTGAGATCGATTTCCCCCGGTTGTTCTTCACCTCAAGCCCCCGTTCTTCGAGCGAAACCTTCAAGGGATCGAGTTTCACCATCCAATCACCATTCTTGTCGGCCACAGCAGTCTTGGTTTGCCCGGCAAACTCGACAGTCACCTGGTTTCCCGGCGCATCAAAACCCCAAATGGGAACCTTGGATTCCCGTTGCAGGATCATGTTGTCCGTAAACGGTACCGCCAATTCCAGTTGATGATTGGCAGCTGACACGCTGAGCGCCATAGAGAGCGTCAAGAAAAGGGTGAAGAATATTTTGTTCATGTTATTTGCTCTAAAGGTAAAGGGCTTAATCAAGTGCCATTCGGACTGCTTGAACAGCAGCCGTGACGCCACCGTACGCATCGCCGTAGACCACGACGTCTGCTTGGCGCGTTTCAGCGTCTGCGGCAGTCACATGGCTACTGCAGACCCCAAACAGAATGGCACAAAATAGTTTTAGAAATATCCTCATGCCTTCTAGTTTACTTTCACTTCGATCAAGTAGGACCCATTCCCGTTTTTCTTCAGCACCTTCATGCTCATGGGCGCGTCTTTGTGATCGAATCGATCGCCCGGCTGGAATGGGGCCTTCA
>Ga0208879_1001621_pt1 | contig 20923 bp, 14 predicted proteins | sample Knorr_S15_td_Bot_FD_185605 | JGI IMG/M metagenome (GOLD analysis project Ga0208879, IMG submission 185605) | Marine microbial communities from Southern Atlantic Ocean transect - Knorr_S15_td_Bottom_ad_5009_LV_A (SPAdes) (version 2) | ecosystem: Environmental > Aquatic > Marine > Oceanic | place... | reverse complement strand
TTAAAAATTTTATTCATAGATACTCCTTCAAATTTAATAAATAGTTCATGAATTAATTTATAGTTTACAATTGTGTTTTGAAACTAATTCTGCAAATAAAACAAAAAAATTTTCGTTTTTTCTCATTTCCGGTATACTACACAATATCCGTGTTCGTTCATAGTATAATTATGTTCGAAAGCTTATATTTTTGTTTATGGAATTTTATTGGAATATAGTAAGGGAAAAAAATGAAAGATCAAAAAAGGGTAAAAATTGATTAAAAAATCAATAACAGGAAACAAAATATTAAAATAGAAATTTTTTCATGAATAAAAACTTACTTGGCAAATTCATACATTTAAAAAAACTTTGCAGTGAATTTTATCATTTTCAAATGTTAGCTGTTGATCAAAGGCCTCCCATCTTTAAAATCATCTCTGCCGCAAAAAAAAGAAGGCATTCTTATAAAGAAGTAGTTGAGTGTAAAAGTTTAATTTCTTCTAACTTATCACCATTGGCTTCAGCAACTCTTTTGGATCCTCATTACTCTATTCCCAATATTCTAAAACATAATAAATCTAAAGGTTTAATCATTACTTTGGAAGATCATGAATTCAGAGAAACGAAAAAGGGTAGATACTCGAAAAATATTAAAAATTGGACTGTAGAAAAAATTAAAAAAGTTGGAGGTGATGCAGTTAAAGTTTTGGCGTGGTATAGACCTGATTCTGAAAAAAAATCTCTAGTACACCAAAAAAAATATATCCAAAAAATAGGTGATGAATGTGAAAGATACAGTATTCCTTTTCTTTTAGAATTGCTTGTTTATCCTTTTCAAAATGATGTTAATTACACGACAGAATACAGCGAGCATCATCAAAAAAAAACCAATTTTGTAATAGAAAGTGTGAAAGAGTTTGCAAAAGATAAATATAAAGTTGATATTTTTAAGCTAGAAAGCCCTGTAAGTAGCTCTCAATTAAAAAATAACATTACAAAAAAAACTAAAAAAGCATTTAATGATCTTGGCAAAGCTACAAAAAATAAACCTTGGGTTATGCTTTCATCTGGTATGAGTAAAGTATCCTTTTATAATTGTTTAAAGTTAGCTTATAAAAATGGAGCTTCCGGCCGGCAAAAATAAACAAAAAAAATCCAGTAAAATAATAAGAATTTTTTGCTTGCTCTGACAAATCAAAATTTATTTTTTATAATTGTAATACTTACTTGCTTGTTCTAATGTAATGTATTCATTGAGAAGATCATTCTCTATTAATTTAATATCTCTATCATGGGGGTTACCATAACCACCTCCATTTCCAGTATGAATCCTAACTACATCTTCTGGTTCCAAAGGTAAGACTGTTATGACTGAATATCTTTCTTTTTTTCCGTCTTTTCTTATGATTTCAACATAATTTGGACCACCTTCTCTACCTCCTTCAAGAGACCATGGAAGGCTTTTTGATCTAGTATAAGCAACTGTTAACCATGCATTTTTAGATCTTACTCTATAATCCATTATGATACCTTTCCCGCCTCGAAACTTCCCTTCACCTCCATCTTCTTCTGTTAATCTCATCTGATCAACATATACGCCGTGTCTTGCTTCAGAAATTTCAGCAGGCGTATTAAACGTATCCCCGTGAAAAGCCGAGAAATTTGCATTCATACCATCACCTTCATCATAAGCACCCCAACCTCCAACCTGTGGTTCGATAATTATAAATGTAGCGCCAGTATCTGGATGCTGGCCGCCCATAAAAGTTCCACAAATTGAAGCAAAACTTCCAGCTGTAGATTTTTCAGGATTTAAATGTGAGATTGTTTTCCAAATTAAGTCATAAGATCTAATATCTGTTTCATAGTAAATCCCCTGTGCCGCTGGTCTAATTGGATTAAACATAGACCCTTCATCGCATATCACTTTTAATGGCCGGAAAGTTCCTGCATTACAAACAAAATCACTTGAGGTTATTCCTTTAAATGCCATTTGAGCGGATACTACTGTTCCATCATAAGAGGCGTTATTCGGACCTTCATCCTGTTTAGGATTGTTTCTTAAATCAACAATAAATTCATTTTTAGTTACTGTTACATCAACTTGGATTTTCCTTCCATCATCTAGCAAATCTTCTCCATGAAAAGTACCTTCAGGTAATTTTGATAATGCGCCCAATGAGGCCTTTTCTCCATAATCCATAAATAGTGTTACAGATTGCTTAAATGTTTCCACTCCATATTTTTTTGCAATATCAATAATTCTTTTTTCACCGACTCTTATTGAAGCTATAGCAGCCCACATATCACCTAAGGTATATTGAGGAACACGGCTATTAGCTGTAATAATATCAATGACCGATCTGATTGGCTTGCCTTGCTCAATCATTTTAATTACAGGTAATTGAAGACCTTCTTGAAAAATTTCTGTAGCATCAGCAGATATCCCTCCTGGAGCCATCCCTCCAAGATCTGGCCAATGCGCGATATTTGCACTCCATGCAATCCTTTCACCACCACAAAAAATTGGCGTTACAACAATAACATCATTTAAATGTGTAACGCCCCCATTGTATGGATCATTAGTAGCAAAAATATCTCCTTCTCTAATATCTTTACTATCAAATTTTTTTATTACGGCTTGAGCTGCCTTATCACACATTGCAATAAACGCTGGGATGCCAGCCCCTGAGGCTGCTATATTTCCATTTGTATCAGTTACAGCTGTACCGAAATCAAGAACTTCATATATAATTGAACTCATAGCTGTTTTCCTCATTGCAACAAACATTTCATCACATGCTGCCTGAAGAGAACTCTGGATTATTTCAACTGTGATAGGATCAAGATTTTTCTTCATTTATCGCCATTCGTAAAAGTAATATGTAAATTTGCGTAATCATCAACTTTACATTTTTGACCAGGAAATATTACAACTGTCGTACTTGGATCCTCAACAATTGCAGGACCTGAAAATTCCATATCGGGCTCTAAAATATTAAAATCATATATTTTTGAATCATGAATTCCTTGTTCATCAAAATCAACTTTGCGTTGCTCTTTTACAGTTTTCTCAATGTTGATTCCTGTTTTTCGTCTTTTTTGAAGTTTAGGTTTTTCAATTTTAGCGAACACGACTAAGTGAAATTGAATCATATCAACTTGACTATCTAATCTATAAGTAAATTCCTTTTCATATTGATCATGAAAATCATTAATTATTTCACCTATTGATGATTGATTATAATTTTCATTTCTTAATGGTATTTCTACAGAATGATCTTGACCAAGATATCTAAAGCTACCATATCTTTTTAATGTTATGGATTCTTTAGTAATTTTTTCCTTTTCAAAATTTTTAATTGCTTCAGTTTCCATGTTTCTGAATGTTTCATTTAATACTTCTACTGCATCTTCTTTCATAGTGGTTAATCTAGTTAAAATGAAATCTCTCCTGAGATCACTCATTAACATTCCCCAGGCTGAAAAAACTGAAGAATTCACTGGAATTATTACCTTAGGAATATTTAATTCTTTGGCTAAAGAGACAGCATGCATCCCTCCTCCTCCTCCAAATGCAACTAAAGTAAAATCTCTTGGATCATATCCCTTATTAACTGAAACTAATTTTAAAGCATTAATCATATTGTTATTGGCTATTCTAATAATGCCTCTAGATGTTTCCTCGATGGATAAATTTAAATTTTTAGCAAGCACCTCAAGATATTTATTTACGGAATTCATATCCGCTTTTATTTCGCCACCACAAAAATAGTTTGGATTTATTCTATTGGTTGCTAAATTTGCATCCGTGGTTGTAAATAAATTACCTCCTTTACCATATGAAACAGGGCCTGGGTCAGCTCCAGCACTTTGTGGACCCACATGTAATTTATTATAATCGTCAACCCATGCAATACTTCCTCCACCACTACCTATCTCAACTATATCAACAACAGGTAACATAACTGGGTAACCTGCGAATAAACGTGTTTTTTCAATCCAATAGTTGGTATTAATTTTAACATTACCATTTTCGATTAGTGAACATTTTGCCGTAGTACCACCAACATCTAATGAAATGATATTTTTTTCTTCTATTAATTTACCTAACTCAGCAGCACCTAGAACACCGCTAGTTGGACCTGATTCAATCATTGTTAAAGGAATAATTTTTGTTGCTTCGAAAGTGTCTATTCCTCCATTGGATTGCATGACATATGGATTGCCTGAAAAATTTGATTCCTTTAATTTTTTGCTAAGTTTATCAAGATAATTCCTAGCTATTGGTTTAACGTATGCACATAATACAGTTGTGTTTGATCTTTCATACTCTCTCCATTCGCGATTTATTTGATGGGAAGATACCACATCAACATCAGGCCAATAATTTTTTATATAATCAACAACCTTTTGCTCGTGCAAAGAATTAGCATAGGAATGAATTAAACATACAGCAATCGCCTGAACTTTATATTTTTTAAAATTATTAAGAATTGAATTTAAATTTGATAAATCTAGAGGTTGTATTTCTTTTCCCAAAAAATCTATCCTACCTGGAATTTCAGCTCTTAAGTATCTTGGTACAAATGGTTGAGGTTTTTTATAACGTAAGTTAAAAAAATCTGGTCGATCACCCCTTGCAATTTCCAAAGTATCTCTAAAGCCTTTTGTTGTAATGAGACCAGTGGTAACACCTTTTCTTTCAGTAATTGAATTGATAATTACAGTAGTGCCATGAGCAAAAAAAATAAATTCCGCAATGTCAACTTTTGATTTATTGATTGTATCAAAAACTGCAATCTCATAGCTATTTGGTGTTGTGTCACTTTTTGCAGTTTGAATTATTCCTGCCTGCCCAGATTGTTTATCAACTTCAAAATAAACTAAATCTGTAAATGTTCCTCCAACATCTGATGCTACTCTTAACATTTAAGTTAATTTTACATTAGGATAATACTTCTCAATATAATTTTCTGAAATATAACCTTGTTTATAATCATCGAGAACTTTAGCTGTTTCTCTTTCTTTTGGATCTCCATAACCTCCTCCACCACCACACTGTAAAAGAATTCTCTTGCCTTTTGTAATAGGAATACGTGTTGCTTTAGGAACTTCAATTGACTTTTCATCTTGATCTATAACAAAACAATTATTTGCGAGAGCTTCTTTACCCCCATTTAATCCCCATGGTGGGAATTTTACTCTTTCACATACTGTAGTTGCAAAAGTATCTTCTAACATTGTAATTTCAAAATATACTCCTAAACCACCTCTATTTTTTCCTGCCCCACAACTATCTTGAATAAGTTCCACTCGATTAATTAACCATGGATTCCTATTTTCCCAAACTTCAGCTGGAGCAAATCGTGTTGCAGACTCAGCATGATGCATACAAGTTGCACCATCACCAAAATAACTAGCACCTTGGCCTACAGGATGAGGCGATCCATCGGCCCATGGTTCACCACTTTTTTCTCTTTGCCCCCAATAAACGATCCCATTTATACAACCACCACTACTTGCAGGAACCTTTTCAGGAAACTTGGTACCTAATGCTTTATAAATAACTTCAATAGCCTGCAGAGCTGGCCATCCATATAAAAAACATGGTGCTGGAGATAATGGATGAAAAAGTGTGCCAGGTTTTGTAATTACTTCTATTGGTCTAAAAAAACCTTCATTTGGTGCCTCATTACTTCCAGCAAGCATACTCATTGCAACTCTTGCTGTTGAAACTGTAGATGGTAGAGGACAATTAATTGGTCCATTTTGTTGAGGTGGTGCATTAGACATATCTAAAATAACTTTCTCATCTTCAATAATTACCTTAAGATCAAATGGTACAAGTCCTTCTTCAACACCATTACTATCCATTTGACCCGAACCTGAATATTCACCATTGGGAATTTTTTTTAAATAATTCCTCACAATCATTTCCCCAGCATCAAATATTTCCTCAGAAGCCTCTCTAAATGTTGTTAATCCATATTTAGAAACTATTCTTTTAAGAGCTGTTGCACCTGCTTTTACTCCTATAGCTTGTGCATTAATATCTCCTGCAACTGAATTTGGTACACGTGTATTGGCAAGACACATTTTATAAATATCTTCAACCAATTCCCCTTTACTAAATAATTTTACACCAGGATAAACAGTTCCTTCTTGAAATACATCAACAGTGTCTGTGGAATAAGGTTCTTTACCTGCAATATCTAACCAATGAGCTTTTATAGCTGTGTAAGCAATTATTTCATTTTCAAAAAAAACTGGCATAACCAAAGCAGCATCTTGAGGATGGGAGCCAGTACCATAAGGAGAATTATAAATTATAATATCTCCATTATTTAAGTTTTTCTCTCCGCCTACACCCTTAACAGCTTCCTCAATACAAAAATTCAAAGTACCCATAAATAAAGGCAAACTTGGTGCTTGTGATAGCAGTCTCAGATGATTGTCATAAATAGCAGCTGCAAAATCAAGTACTTCATATATAATAGGTGACATTGCAGTCCGACAGAGTGCTCTTTTCATTTGCTCTGCTGCTGAGTTTAAAGAGTTTCTGATTATTTGAGTAGTAATTGGATCAATGTTTGATTTTTCAATTTTTCTATCTATTCCACATTTGTAATGATGAAGATCTTTATTCATAAATTATTTCATCTCACTATTAACAATTAACAAATTACTATCTGTATCTCTAGTTACATCATAATTTACGTCCACATAGGTAATTGCAGTACTCTCAATAATTATAAGAGGACCAGACATTTTAGAATTCACATTTGATCTTGATATAATTTTAAATTTGATATCTTCATCTTTAGTAAAAGAATAACAATCTATAGAATCACTAGATATTGAAATCTCTTCTTCATTTATAATTCCTTTTTCTGATTTTCTTGGTAGAGGAACTCTTAAAGATGCTCTTGTAGAAACAATTTCAACTATCGTATCTAATTTACTTCCAAACGTTCTTTGATATTCTTCCATAAATTTAGTTTTTAAAGTCTCAGAATCAATTAAAATTTTTCCATTTTTTTCATCTTCTAACTTTAATGTAATTGTATGCTCTTGACCCATCCAGCGCATATCTAGTGCAATTTCTTTAATTTGATTTGTTGTAGCAAAATCTATTTTTTGTCTTTTTTGTAATTCGTAAAATAATTCATTTAAAATATTATTACATTCATCAATAGTTTCATCTGATAAACGAAGTATTTTTGTTTTAGCATTCATTTGCAACAAATCTGCTCCTAGCAATCCCCATGCAGAAAAATTTCCAGAGTATGGAGGTACTATGATTTCTTTTATATCAAGTTCTTTAGCAATAAGATTTGACATGAGTGGACCTGCACCACCAAAGGTTAGTAACTTTAATTCTCTTGGATCAATTCCTTGTTCAATTGTAATTTCTCTTATAGCGTCAGCCATATTAGCGCTGCTAATTTTTAAGATACCTTTCGCAACATTATGAGCAGTCATATTGGTTTTTTTACCAATAGAATTTAGAGCTGTTTCGGCTAATGATTTATTAAGTTGTAATCCTGAAGCAAGCTTTCCTTCCCCTAGCATTCCTAAATAAAATGCAGCATCAGTTGTTGTAGGTTGAATTCCTCCTTTTTCATAACAAGCTGGACCTGGTATAGCGCCAGAGCTTTGAGGTCCTGATCGAATTAATCCACCATCATCTAAATAAGCTATTGAGCCTCCACCAGCTCCTATTGATCTCACATCTACCCAAGGAGATTGTACAGGCAACCCGACAATTTTGCCTTCAAATTGAATTTGTGGTCTTCCATTTAAAATTAAACATGTATCAAAACTTGTGCCACCTACATCGGCTGAAATCATATTTGTATTACCAAGTTTTCTGGAAAGCTCACCAGCACCTTCTGCTCCTGCTACTGGCCCTGACATAATAGTTTCAAATGGACGATCTTCTGCTTCATCAAAAGTCATAGATCCACTACCAGAGCGAGTTACAAGAAAACTTCCTTTAAATCCTAATAAATTTAATTCTTTTTTTAAATTATTTAAATAATTTGACATTCTTGTTTTAACAAAAGCATCAATTACGGTAGTGGTTGTTCGTTCATACTCTCTATACTCCCCAGATACCATTGACGATAATGAAATCTGACCTTTAAAATCTAATTTTCTTAATTCTTTTTCAACCATGACTTCATGTTTTTTATTTGTATAGGAATTAATAAAAGCTACAGCGATACTATTTACACCCTCCTGAATAAAAAAATTGCAAGCATCTTTAATTTGATCAACATTAATTGGAATGTGAACTGTGCCATCAGCAAATAATCTTTCTTCAATTTCCAATCTTAAAAATCTAGGAACAAGAGGTGGTGGTGGTTGCCAAAATAAATTGTACATTTCATCTCTATCTCCTCTTCTAATTTCAAGAACATCCCTAAAACCTTTTGTACATATAAGTCCTACCTTAGAACCTTTCCTTTCAAGTAATGAGTTTAAACCTACAGTTGTACCATGCAGAAAAAAATCAATTTTTCCCAATTCATCTTTGGTTAAATTTTTTTTTATTACATCAATAACGGCTCTTTCAGGAGAATCCGGTGTAGTTGTTATTTTATCAATTGTTACAGTATTGCCTATTTCATCATATAAAATGAAATCAGTAAAAGTACCCCCGATATCAACACCAATTCTTGAAGACATAAATAAATTTATTATTTAATTTAAAGTTATCAGATGCAATATATAATTCAACTAATATTAACCAGAAAAATATAAATGACAATTCATATTTTTAAATCAAAAATACTCCCAAGTATTAATAATAATTATGTTGATCCTATTACAACTGAAATAATAAGAAACAGTTTAAACTCAGCTGCAGAACAAATGAAAAAAACATTAATCCGGTGTTCTTTTTCACCTATTATCTATGAAGTATTGGATTTTGCAAGTGCAATATATGATAAAAATTATTGCATGCTAGCCCAGTCTCCAAGTTTACCCGGTTTCATGGGAACATTAAGTTTTTGTGTAGAACAGGCTGTAAAAGAAGTAGGCGGAGAAAATAATTTATTTGAAGGTGATGTAATTATTTACAATAATCCTTATGGTTCAGGGTCTCACTCTCAAGATGTTGCGATAGTTAAGCCAGTTTTTTTAGATGATAAACTTATCGGTTACACCGCAATAAAAGCTCATTGGTTGGACACTGGGGGAAAGGAACCATACTCAACAGATACTGTAGATATATTTCAAGAAGGAACAATTTACCCTGGTCTAAAATTAATTAAAAAAGGAAAACTAGTAGAAGATATTTACAAATTAATAATTGCAAATACTAGAGTTCCAAAAGCTATTGTTGGAGATTTAAATGCACAACTAAATGGCGTAACAGCTGGTGCTAATGCATTAAAAAGAATAGTTAAAAAATTTGGATATGATCTTTTCTATGCTTCTGTTCTAAAAATATATGATCATGGTGAAAAACTTGTAAGAAAAAATTTAAGTAAAATCCCAGATGGAATCTATGTTGGTTATGGTCAAATGGATAGTAATGGTGTCGATAAAGGTCTTGTAAAATTTAAAATATCTATAGAAGTTAAAGATTCTAATATAACCCTTGATCTTACTGAAGCTCCGAACCAACAAAATGGTCCTATTAATTGTCCATTACCATCAACAGTATCCAAAGCTAGAGTTGCATTTAGTATGATGGCAGGAAATGGTGAGCAACCAAATGAAGGTTTCTTTAGACCACTCATAATAAAAACTCGTCAAGGATCCATGTTTCATCCAATTTCACCTGCCCCTTGTTTTTTAAATGGTTGGCCTGGATTACAAGTCATAGAAATAATTTATAAAATATTATCTGAAAAACTACCTGAGGCATTTCCTGCTAGTAGTGGTGGCTGCTTAGCCGCTGCAGTATGGTGGGGTAAAAGAGAAAAAGATGGTGAGCCATGGGCTGATGGAGCACCTCACCCTGTTGGTCAAGGTGGTTTTTATAATGGTGATGGAATAACTTCGATGCATCATAATTCTGCAGGTACAAGAATTTCTCCTACTGAAATTTGGGAGTCTCGTAATCCTTGGTTAATTAAAAAAATTGAATTTGCAAAAGATTCTTGTGGGGCAGGTGAATTCAGAGGAGGTCTTGGGTTAAATTTAGAATTTGAAATGCTTGAAGACACTTTTATTACAACAGTAGTTGAGAGAACAAAATTCCCACCATGGGGTATTAAAGAAGGGTGTGCTGCTAGAGCAAACAATGTTGAAGTTAATCAAAAAAAAGGAAAAAAATTTAATATGCCAAAAAAAACTGGTTTTAAACTTTCCAAAGGAGATAAAATCACTTTTATGACAGGCGGTGGTGGAGGTTATGGCAACCCAAAAAATAGACGAATATCATCAATCAAAAATGATTTGAAACAAGGTTATATATCAGTAGAACATGTAAAGGAGCATTACAGGCTTTATAAGTCTGATTGAAGTATCAAATCTGTTTAGATTTCTAATAATACTAATAAAAATTATATATATTTCGATTATTTATCTAAAGATTTGAAATACTTATTTTATTTTTTTTTAATTGAGATAGACTTAAAATATCAAAGGAGGAGTAATGAGATTAATTAGTTATTTCAAATTAATACTGCCTACAGTTTTATTTGCTTTTTTTTCATTTTCTATTGTTAATGCAAAAACTGTAATTAGAACAGATGAATCAGCAATCGGAGAAGCGGATCCTGCTAAATTTTCAGACAACATTGACTCAATAATCATCTTTAATACTTATGATGCATTAGTTGATGAATTGAAAAATGGGGCGGGTTTGGCACCGCATCTTGCAAGCGGTTGGGAGTATGCGGATGCCACTACTCTTAATGTCACTTTAAAAGATGGCATTAAATTTCATAGTGGAAACATTCTAGACGCAGATGATGTTGTTTATTCATTCAATCGATTAATGGATATGGGTCAAGGATTCTCATTTTTATTTGGAACTGTAGAAAGTGTTACAGCTTTAGATTCAAAAACTGTTCAAATAAAAACATCAGAGCCTTTTGCCCCTCTAATAGCAAGCTTAATGCGATTAGCGATAGTTGACAAAGATGATGTTCAAGCCAATACAACAGTAGATGGCAATTACGGTGATAATGGAGATTATGGAGAAGCATATCTCTTGACAACTTCTGCTGGAACTGGTGCTTATAAAATAACTCAACATGATCCAAATGTTAAAACAGTTTTAACAAAAAATAATGATTACTTTTTAGATCATAATGCTAAAGCTCCTGATGAAGTAATAATCAAATACAGTGTTGAAGCTGCAACTATTAAAACTCTTTTAATGAGAGGTGAGCATGAGATTTCCAGCATGTGGCTTCCAAATGAAGTTTTAGCTGCGCTAGAAAAAGAGGATAGTGTTGACTTAGTTAAAATTAATAGACCTGGTTCATGGTATAATAAACTTAATAATCGTAGAGCTCCGTTAGATGATGTCCATTGCAGAAGAGCTTTGCAACTTGCCTATGATTATGATGCTTTATACTTATCTTTTGCAATAACAGAAGATATGGTTGCGGGTCAAAAATCTAGTGGTGCGTTAATTCCTGGTGTATTAGGATATGATCCTAATAAAGCGCCAATTGAGAGAGACATAGATAAAGCAAAAGCAGAACTTGCTAAGTGTAAATATAATCCATCAGATTATACTCTTGATTTAGCTTGGATTGCTGAAGTGCCTTATGAAGAACCTTGGTCTCTTCAATTGCAAGCTAATGCTATTGAGTTAGGTTTTGACGCTACCGTTACTGGATTGCCATGGGCTAAATTTACTGAGCAAGTTGCAAACTGGGAAAACACCCCTCATGCAACTGTAGTGTCAGTTTTGGCAAATGTTCCAGATCCAGATGCATTAATGTTTGCACAATGGCACTCTTCAAGAGGTGGCACTTGGATGTCTGCTGAATGGGCACAAGATGCAGAACTAGATGCTCTTTTAGAAAAAGGTCGTACTGAAACTAATGCTGATGAAAGAATTAAAATCTATCAAGCAGCTAATCAATTGATGATAGATAATGCTATTACTCTATTCATCACTGACTTCGTAGGGTATCAAGCCATATCACAAAGTGTTTCAAATTCAGATACCATTAGTACTCAACAAGGTTATGGTACTATGGGTAGAAATCTGTCTTTTAGAGAAATGGCAGTTAATTAGTTTGTCTTTATTAAAGGCCGGATCAACCGGCCTTTAATTTCATCGTAGTAAATTTTGGTTTAATTAGCTTGTCTGCTTCTCAATATTTTATAAGAAGAATTTTTATCTCCGTAATTGTTTTCTTTGGCGTATCAATTGTCATTTTTTGTCTTGCTCGACTCATACCAGGTGATCCAGCAAGAATAGCACTTGGACCATTTGCTACTAAAGAGATGGTTGAGCAATTAAGAGAAACTCTTCATCTTAATGAATCAATATTTATTCAATATAAAATCTTTATTATAAGTTTATTTCAAGGAGATTTGGGTATATCAACCTATACTAAAAGACCTGTAATAGTTGATATTATTAGTTATTTTCCAGCTACATTTGAACTAATACTTATGGCGGGTACGCTCATGCTCCTTATTGGTATACCTTTAGGTATTTTATCTGGAAAATATAAAGATACGTGGATTGACCATATTGCTAGAGTTATTTCATTGCTGGGAGTTGTAACACCTAGTTTTTTATGGGCAATTATATTGATGTTGTTTTTTGCTTATTTGATTCCAATCTTTCCTGTTCATGAAAGAATGGATGAAACTCTAGATCCTCCTAAAATAGTTACTGGTCTTTTATTAATTGACTCTCTTTTAGAGGGCAATTTTAGGGTATTTAGAGATGCTTTTTCACATTTAATTTTACCTGGTTTTGCTATTGCTCTCCCAGCCATTGGAAATTGTGCAAGATTAACACGAACAAATTTAAGTGATGTTTATGAAAAGCAATATATTGAATTCGCAAGATCTTATTCTTTCAGTGAATTTAAAATTGCAACAAAATATGCATTTAAGCCAGCTTCCATTCCTACTGTTACAATTATAGGTTTAGATTTTGCATTTATGCTGGGTAATGCCTTTTTAGTAGAAACTGTTTTTGTTTGGCCAGGAATGGCAAAATATGGTGTTGAAGTAATTCTTGCTAAAGATCTTAACGGCATTGTTGCAACTGCTCTTATTTTTACAATTTTTTTTCTTATAATTAATATGTTTGTTGATTTTATAGTTTTATTTTTAAACCCGAGAATAATATTACAAGATTGATATGAATATATTTAAAACAAAATATTTTTATAAGTATAGTCGAAACCCACTTTCAGTAATTGGATTAGTAATAGTTACGATCGTTATATCACTTGCCTTGCTTGCTCCGTATATTACTCCATTTCCAGAACATGTAGGTCCTTTTACTGATTTTGCAAACAAATCTAAACCTCCCAGTTGGAAATATATTTTTGGCACTGATAAGATAGGAAGGGACATATTCACAAGAGTTGTTTTTGGTTACAGAATCTCACTAACATTAGGCTTTGTTGTTTTATCGATTGCAGTTCCTATTGGTGTGGCAATGGGATTGTGTGCTGGATATATTGGTAGAAAAACAGAGCTTATATTAATGAGAATTACAGATATTTTTTTAGCAATCCCCGCTCTAGTATTAGCTTTATCAATTATAGGTCTCTTAGATAGACCAAATTTATTTTACACAATGATAGCTGTTTCGATGGCATGGTGGCCCTGGTATACTAGACTTATCTACAATATAACAAGATCAATTAAAACAGAGGGATATATTACTGCCGCAGAAATAATGGGGGCATCAAAATTACATATTATGTTTCGTGAAATACTACCCAATTGCCTACCTTCTCTTTTAACAAAAATCACATTAGACCTTGGGTTTGTTATTTTAGTTGGTTCGTCCTTAAGTTTTTTAGGATTAGGTGCACAATCTCCTACACCAGATCTGGGAACAATGGTTGCTAAAGGAGCCTCTTTTTTACCTGATACGTGGTGGTTTTCACTTTTTCCTGGTTTTGCAATATTAATTATTGTTCTAGGATTTAATTTAGTTGGAGACGGTCTTAAAGACATGTTTGATGTAGATGTATAATAAATTGCTAAAAATTGAAGATTTAGAATTATCATTTAAAATGTATGAAGGAATTTCATATGTACTAAAAAAAATTAATCTTGATTTGAATAAAGGTGAAAAGGTTGCTTTAGTAGGAGAATCTGGTTCTGGAAAATCCGTTACTACAAAATTAATTTTAGGATTATTAAATCAGAAAAATGTTACAAAAAAGGGAAAAATATTATTCAATGATAGAAATATTTTAAATCTTTCTCAAAATGAATTTAAAAAAATTAGAGGAAATAACATTACAATTATTTTTCAAGATCCAATAGCTGCTCTCAACCCAGTTTTTAAAATTAAAGATCAATTTTATGAAGTTAATTTAAATGATAAAAAAATGTCAAAAAAAGATTCTTTTATCAGAGCTTGTGAAGCTTTAAACAAAGTTTCTATTAGAGATCCTGAAAGAATTTTAGAATCATATCCTTTTCAGTTAAGCGGAGGTTTGGCTCAAAGAGTTGTTATTACAATGGCTATGATAAATAAACCAGAATTACTTCTTGCTGATGAGCCAAGTACAGCGCTTGATGTAAAAATACAAAATCAAGCTTTGGATTTAATGGATGATTTAACAAGAGAGACTAATACAGCTGTTTTGCTTATTACCCATAACATGGGTGTTGTAAGAAAATTTGCTGAAAAAGTATATGTGATTTATCGAGGGGTAATTGTTGAAGAAGGTACCAAAAAACAATTATTTAAAAACCCAGGTCATCCTTACACCAAGGCATTATTAGAAGCTATTCCAAAACTTAGTGGCGATGGATTGCCAACGCATGACAACAATCCGCCGGATTATGCCTTAATACCAAAGTATGTTCATTAACTAATAGCTATGATTAAGATAAGCAATATTTCAAAAAAATTTTTTATTAAAAATAATATTGTTGAAGCATTACAAAGTATTAATTTAATAATTGAAGAAAAAGATTGTTTTGCAATAGTTGGAGAATCAGGTTCTGGCAAAACGACTCTGGCAAATATCATTCTTGGTATTTATCAACAAGACAAAGGTGATATATGGTTTGAAAAAAATAAACTTCATAGAAAACGCAGTTTATATCAACGAAAACTTATTCAATATGTTCAACAAAATCCAATGTCGACATTAAATCCAAAAAAAACAATTCTAAACACTATTTCTTTACCTTTAAAGATTCACAATGTTGTTAATAAGAATCAAATTACTGAGAGGGTTAAAACACTTCTTTCGTATGTAGGGCTAGAGCCAGAATTCATGGTAAGATATCCTGATACTTTGTCAGGAGGTCAAAAACAACGAGTAGCAATTGCAAGGGCATTAGCTGCGGAACCAAGGGTGCTGATTTTAGATGAACCTACTTCTGCCCTCGATGTAATCGTGCAATCAAAAGTTCTTAATTTGCTTTTGAAACTAAAAAAAGAATTTAATTTGACATATATATTTATAACTCATGATTTAAGTGTAGTGCGCAATATAGCAAATAAAGTAATAGTTATGAATAAAGGTAAAATTGAAGAATCTGGTAATACAAAAAATGTTTTCTTGAATCCACAAAGTCAATACACAAAAGAACTTATCAAAGCTATACCAACTGTTTTAGATCAAGAAGATTTATTAAAACCAAAATAATACAAATTTATGAAAAATATCGAAAAAATAATATTTAATGATTTTATCAAATTAAATAAAGAAAAAACCTTCTTTAATAAAATAAATAAGATCTTACAAAAAGAAATTGGTTTTATACTTTTAACACTTACTGTTAAGCACCCACAAAAAAAATTGGTTCAAAGAATTTATTCATCAAATAATAAAGTATATCCAGTAGGTGGTACAAAAAAAATTCCTAGAAATTATTTTTATGAGGTAACATTTAAAAAACAAAAGTCATTTATTGGAAATAACATCAAAGAAATAAGAAAATATCATTATGATCATAAAATTATCACTGACTTGGGAGCTGAAGCTATACTTAATCAAGTAGTTATTTTTAATAACAAAACAATTGGAACTATAAATTTATTGAATATTGCTAATCATTTTAATAATAGACATTTAAGTATTACTAACCTTATTTCAAAATTTTTAGCCCCAATATATTTAAATCACCAAATTAAAATGAAAAAATAAAAAAATCAAAATCAGAAATGTTAATCTTTATTATATAATAGTTAATTCTCTTGAAAAAACTGAGAGGCTTTCACTACCAGTTTCTGTAATTAAAACATCATCTTCAATTCTGACACCTAAACTTCCTTGTTTATAAAGACCTGGTTCTATAGTAATAACCATACCAGGCTCCAAAACTTCCTTGTTGTTTCTCATAACATATGGATCCTCGTGCACATCCATACCCAATCCATGTCCGGTCTTATGTACAATTAAATCTTCAAAACCAGAGTTACTTAAAGAATTTAAAACTTGATCATCAAGATCGTGTAAAGTTAATTGGGGTTTTGAGATCTTTTTTCCAATTTCATTTGCTGTTAATACTGCTGAATAAATTTTTTTAAACTCATCTGATACAGATCCTACAAAAAAAGTTCTTGTAATATCAGAATGATAGCCATTGATTGTAGCTCCAAAATCGAAAAGCAAACAATCGCCCGCTTTGATACGATTATCACTTCTTGAATGTCCATGAGGTAAAGCTGAGTTTTCAGCTGCTAAAACAATTGGATCGAAAGCTATAGCTTCTGCACCATAATGATAAAGTCTTTGTATAAGAAAATTTTTAATTTCTATTTCAGTTTTATTGATCTTTACAAACTTAATTGTATCACTAAGAGAAGATTCGGCTATTACAATTGCTTGTTTTAGATTTTTAATTTCTAGACTATCTTTTATAAGTCTCATTTTACTAATAAGTTTTTGTGCATTGATAATTTTTATATTTTGCATAGATTTTTCAATAGCTTGCATTTCAAAGACTCTCATTCGTTGACCTTCAACACCAATCTTTGAAATAGAACCTAATTTATTAAAAGCCTTGTCAAAAGCCAATTGATATCCATCACTATCTTGCCATTCAAAAATATCAGCATCTATATTTAAATGAGAAAAACTATCCACTTCTAAAACAGGTAATATGACAATTGGTTTTTTATTTTTTGAGACAATAAGTAAAGTCGGTCTTTCCATTAAATAAAAATTTCCTCCTGTAGCATATTTAAAATTTGAACCTGGAACTAATGCCAAAGCATCTAAATCTTGGCCGTCTAGATTGGAAATTAGTTTATTAATCTTTTGATTGCTCATATTTAATACTACACAGAATTACATTAATAATTAACTATTTTTTTGAACGCAAATCATTAGTTTTATTATAATCAATACTCATACTTTTTGATATAATAACTTTATAATCTTTTTTAGCTTTATCTATGGAAACTAATCCACTTATTACATCTTCTAAAACATTTCTAGGATCTCTATCATGAGGATCGCCAAAGCCTCCTCCACCTCCAGTATAAGTTGTGACAACTGTACCTTTTTTTATAGGATAAGAATTTGATTTTAATCTATTTTCCTCTTTCCCATTTGAGTGTTTAATATTTACATTTGGTCCAATGCCATCTTTGCCATTAAATAAACCCCAACCAGTAGTTTTAGATCTTTCAAACCATAAGGATAAATTAAGATCAGTGTTTACAGTGTATTCCTTATATAAACCACAGCCCCCTCGCATTGTACCTGGTCCTCCAGTATCCTTTCTAAGGCCGTAATTTCTAATTGTTACTGGATACTTATTTTCATATATTTCTATAGGAATATCTTTAAAAGCACCGTTGACATTATTAATTAGAGCGTCTGCACCGTCGCCAGTTTCCCAAGCCCCCCAACCTCCAGGAGTTGGTTCAACTGCTATAAACGGAGCATTATTTCTGTGATCTAATCCATGAAGAATGAAGACCATTGAATCTCCATAATGACCTGCTGCAGAGTAGTTTTTCATTACAGGAGATAATGCTTTAATAAAGGCATCAATTAAAAGTCCTAAGATAGAAAAGTACCACTGACATGCTGCTGGCTCTTTTGCTCTAAATATAGATCCTTCAGGTGCTTCAACATTTAGTGTTTTAAACGTACCTCCATCAACTGGTCTTTTGGGATTAACTAAATTTTTAAATGCCACACGGCATGCGGATATAGTTTGTGCAAATCCACAATTAACTGGACCAGTTTTTTGAAGAGAAGATCCACTTAAATCAATGTTTATATTTTCTCCACTTATATTGACTGTCATTTTCATTTTTATTGGATCTTTTGTAATTCCATCATTGTCCAAATACCCCTCTGCTACATAAGTTCCATCCTTCATTTTATTAACAGTCTCTCTTTCAATAATTTCAGATTGTCTAAATATTTCATCACGAGCATCTCTAATTTGTTTCAGACCAAAACGATCTATAACTGATAAAAATCTTATTTCCCCAGTTTTGCCTGCAGCAATTTGAGCATTTAAGTCTCCTTCAAGTGTATGACCAAAGCGACCATTCATTTTTAAAAATTCTATAATATCTTTTCTGGATTTATAATTTTCATAAATTTTAGTTGGGGCCCATCTGAAACCTTCTTGATATATATTAATTGAATCCATTGAACCTCCAGGATCTTTGCCTCCAATATCTAACCAGTGAGCTCTGCTTGCAGAAAAACCAACTAAACCTTTATTCAAAAAAATTGGAGCAAAAATTGTAGCATCATTTAAATGAGTGCCAGTAAAATAAGAATCGTTTACAAAAAATATATCTCCTGGTTGAAAATGATTCCAACCAAACATCCTCGCTGTTTCTTTAACACAAACTTCTAGATTACCTAAAAAAAGTGGTAAACCAGAAGATTGACCCAAAACATCACCTTTCTCATCTAAAAGTGCCACTACACAATCTTTTCCTTCGTAAATAACTGGTGTATATGCACTTCTAATCAATGCTGCATTCATATCTTCAGCTATTGAAATAAATGTGTTACGAATAATTTCAGTATTTATTGGATCAATTTTATTCATTTAATTTTCATTTCTTTTAATTATTAAGTTTCCCATTAAGTCACGTGACATTGAATAACCTAGTGGAATAACAGTTGTAGCACTTTCTTCTTCAACTATTAATGGTCCTTTAAAATTATCTTTAATTTTAATGGAGTTTCTATCAATAATACTGGTGTTAAACTTTTTGTTGTTGAAAATTACTTCTCTACCAGATCTACTTTTTGTTCTTTTTTTTTCATATTCATCTAATTTTGAATAATCAATTAACCTCTCAACAATACCGACTGCAACTAATCTTAGATTAATAATTTCTACTGGAGCTTCAGGTGTTGAATGACCGTATTTTTTTTTATATGTTGTATGAAAACTTGTATTTATTTTTATTAAATCAATAGATTGATCTATGGAGATATTCACATAATATTCTTGACCAATGTATCTCATATCAGCTGTTAGATAAAATATCATTTTTTTTTGATCAACTCCTTCACTTTTAAGCAGAGTTGATGCTTCATTGATTAATTCTTGAAAATTATTATGTAAAGATTCTGTTTTTGCATCTGATAACATCATAAAATAATTTTTTGTTAAATCTCGTCGAATATCAGTTTGCAACATTCCCCAAGCAGAAAAGGTGCCTGGATTTGGTGGAACAATAATTTCTTTAATTCCTAACTCTTCAGCAATCCAAACAGCATGCATAGGACCAGCGCCCCCAAAAGCTACCAATGAAAATTCTCTTGGATCTATGCCATGTTTAACTGTTATAGTTCTAATAGCATCTGCCATTTTAGCATTTATGATTGATAATATACCTTCAGCTAATTCAATATTTGTCATTGACAATTTTTCTGACATATTTTTTAATGCTTGATTTGAATTCTTTAAATCTAACTTCATCCATCCACCAAGTTTAGACTCAGATCCTATTCTGCCTAAAAACAAATTAGCATCTGTTACTGTTGGCTCTAGACCTCCTTTTCCATAACATGCAGGGCCCGGATCGGCACCTGCGCTTTGTGGTCCGACTCTTAGTGCCCCTGTCTCTAACCAAGCAATAGAACCACCACCGGCTCCAATAGTATGAATATCAACTAAGGGAATAAGCAATGGTAATGACTGCTTTTCAGTTTCGTTGGTTATATTAGGAGACCCATTTATTATAAGACTCATATCAAATGATGTACCACCCATATCTACACAAATTAAATTTGGTTTTTTAATAATTTGAGATAAAGCTACTCCACCAATTGTACCGCCTACAGGTCCTGATAAAAGAGTATGGACTGGATTATCAATAGCAGTTTTTGCTCTTATAACTCCTCCATTAGATTGCATAATGTATAAATGTTTAGAATAACCGTTTTCTAATAGTTCTTGTTCAAGACGTATTAAATAGTTATTTACAATCGGTCCAATATAGGCACTCATTACAGCTGTTGAAGATCTTTCATATTCTCTCCACTCTCTTGCAATTTCATGTGATGCGGAAATTACCACATCTTTATCAATTTTTTCTTTTAAAATTTTTTTTGCTTCTATCTCATGCTTGGGGTTAATATATGAGTGAAGAAAGCAAATAGCCACTGCCTTTATTTTTTCGTCATTTATCTTCTTTATTATTGGTATAAAGCTTCTTTTATCTATTGGTTCAATTATTTTTCCTTCCCATGACATTCTTTCAGTAACTTCATGCACATCTTTCCTAGAAGTAAGTTGTTTTGGTTTTCTGTACTGAACGTCATAAAGAGTTTTTCTGTCTCCTCTTGCAATAGTATATGTATCGCTA
>Ga0208879_1001620_pt1 | contig 20928 bp, 16 predicted proteins | sample Knorr_S15_td_Bot_FD_185605 | JGI IMG/M metagenome (GOLD analysis project Ga0208879, IMG submission 185605) | Marine microbial communities from Southern Atlantic Ocean transect - Knorr_S15_td_Bottom_ad_5009_LV_A (SPAdes) (version 2) | ecosystem: Environmental > Aquatic > Marine > Oceanic | place... | reverse complement strand
GACGCCATGCCGTGAGTCGTTTTCATTACGTTCTTTGTGCACCATGTCTGGATCGCCCGAGATATCGATCAGACCACGAACGATGTCTGCCGGCTGGATTGCGCCGCTTCCCAGCGCTTCAGCCAGTTCATCAGCTGACTCGAATTGGAGCGTCGCTGCGATCTCCTCTTCCGGAGTGGACGACTGCAACTGGGTTACCTGTCTTTGCAGCAACTCGCGCCCACGCTGAACGTTCTCCTCACGCCGTTGCCGCTTGAACCATGTGCGCACCTTCTCTCGCGCACTTGCCGTGACAATGAAGCCGAGGTCCGGATTCAGCCAGTCCATACTGGGTCCACGTTCGCTACGGGACTTGCGGATTTCTACCGTATCGCCGTTCTCAAGCACCGTATTGAGGGGCACGATTTGCCCGTTGACCGAGGCCGCGACCGTATGGTGGCCGAGGTCCGTGTGTACGCGGTATGCGAAATCCAGCGGGGTTGAACCGCCCGGCAACTCTTTGATCTCGCCCATCGGCGTGTAGACGTACACCTGATCCCGGAGAATGTCGGTCCGCACGGTGTCCAGGTACTCGCTGTCGCCTTCCAGATCCTTCTGCCAATCAAGGAGCTGGCGGAGCCACGACATCCGTTGCTCAAAGTTGTCGTCGGAGTCGCTATCGCCATCTTCTTTGTAAGCCCAGTGTGACGCCACGCCATTTTCGGCGAGGTCATGCATACGGCGGGTGCGGATCTGCACCTCAACAGGCGCGTTTTCCTCGCACATGACCGAGGTGTGGATCGACTGGTACAGGTTTTCTTTCGGGCTGGCGATGTAGTCGTCAAAATTACCCGGGACCGGTCGCCACAGTTTGTGAACGATCCACAGCACGCGGTAGCACTCTTCCTCGGACGAGACGAGTACTCGAAGGGCCGTCAGGTCCTGGATGTCGTTGAACTGTCGGCCCTGTTCTGCGTAGCGGTGCATTTTCTGATAAATGCTGTAGAGATGCTTCGGGCGGCCGTGGACTTCTGCCGGGATGTTGTGCTCATCCAGCTCGTCCTGAAGGATCTTCATGACGCGCTCTGTGTACTCCTCCCGCTCGGCCCGTTTCCGTTTGATCAGCCTGTAAACGGATCGGTACTGTCGGGGTTGCAGATGCCGGAACGCCTCGTCCTCTAGCCGCCATTTCAGGTCCCACGCGCCGAGTCGGTGCGCCAGCGGGGCGTAGATATCAAGCGTTTCTCTTGCGATGGCGATACGGCGGTCGTGCGTATGTGCGTCCAGGGTCCGCATGTTGTGCAGGCGGTCCGCCAGCTTGATGAGGACGACCCGGACGTCTTCCGCCATGGCCACGAGCATCTTGCGCATGCTCGCCGCCTGGCGTGCAGTTCGCTCGTCCTGTGGGATGTCACGATCGAGCGCGAAGTTTGGCGTGTTGACCCGATCGCCCCTTGTGAGGACATCGATAGAGTTCATCTTTGTCACGCCATCGACCAGCTTTGCGACCTCATCGCCAAAGCGTTCTTCGATCTGCTCTCTGGTGATTTCGCAATCTTCGATCACGTCGTGCAACAGGGCAGCGGCCAGCGTCGTGGCGTCCATGCGGCGTTCCGCAAGAAACTCTGCCGTCGCTATCGGGTGCTCGACGTAGGGCTCGCCGGACAGACGCGACTGTCCCGAGTGGGCGTTCGTAGCGAATTCGAGAGCGCTCCGCACAAACTCCGCGCGGTCTTCCGCCATGTAGGAGTCGATCTTTGTCAGGAGCGTTGTGGCTGGCATATGTGTCTCTGTGACCACCGGGTGGGAGCTCAGAGGAGAATTACACCCGGGTCACCCATTATGAATGTTCTGATTTTACGATGTTGGGAAGCTGACTCCAAGTGGGCGTAACGACGGCGGATTTCCGGTCTAGTCCCTGGGCACGTGGGGCAACACGCGTGCGAGTTCGTCCCGGTCGAACGTGGGCAGTGTTTTATCGACGCCTCCTGTGCGGAGCGTTAAGCCGTCTTCAGGTGGTCTGATCTCGCCGATGTCGACTGCCGGGATTCCTGCTTCGACAACGGCGTCGATCACTTCGGACGCTCTCTCGGGCCCGGCCGTTATCAGCAGTGCACCCGATGAGATCAATCCCCACGGATCCACGCCTAAGGCACCACATAACTCTGCCGCCTCCGGCAGGACTGTGACGGCGTTCTCGTTGATGGTGACGCCGGTCCCTGAAGCGGTTGCGACTTCGGCCAGCGCCGTGGCGAGGCCGCCTTCTGTGGGGTCATGCATGGAGGTGACGCCCCCGGTGGCGTGCGCCGCCCGCGCCTCAGGCACCACGCTGATCCCCGGCTCGTACAGGTAGTTCGCGGCCCGGTCGATCACATCCGCGGCAACTCCGGCGCTCTCTAGTTGCGGGCGCATTTCGCATGCAAGCAGCGACGTCCCTTCGATAGCGATCCCTTTTGTCAGGATCACGCGGTCGCCCGGGCGTGCGCCCGCCGTCATAACCTCATCGCCCTTTGGGACCTCGCCCAGCATTGTTCCGGAGATGATCGTTCGGGGCAGATCGAGCGTCATTTCCGAATGGCCGCCGATCATGGTGACCCCGAGCGCGTCGCACGCTTCTACAAGCTGATCGAATACCAGTTCGACCTCGATCGGGGTTGTGCCGACCGGGAAGAGTGCGGTAGCCAGGAACCATTTTGGTACCGCCCCACAGCACGCGATGTCGTTGGCGTTCACCTGGACCGTGTACCAGCCGATCAAGTCGGTTGCGAAGGTCACGGGGTCGGTCTTGGCAACTAGAAGTGTGTCGCCAAAGTCCAGGAACGCGGCGTCTTCACCGACGCCCGGGCCTACTATGACCCGCGGATCGTCACGATGGATTTTTGCCAGGAGGCGTGACAGTAATTCGCTGGGCAACTTACCGGCGGGCAGGCCTTCGTCAGACGGGTTAGGAGTCATCGAACTCAGGGTTCATTTCCTCTAAATACCTATTGATCAACCGGCAGTCCCCGGTGTACTTGAAATTGGTGGACGATCATGCAGGCGATTGTACGGCCCGCTCAAGTCCCAACTCCGTATGTTGCCGTTCCCGTTCTACAATGCCGTCGGCCACCTTCACCACAAGACAGAAAGACCACACATGCCCGAGATGACCGGCGCAGAAGCACTTCGACGATCGCTTGAGGCGGAGGGCGTGGACACGGTGTTCGCACTCCCCGGCGTCCAGATCATGGCGGCGTTCGACGCCCTTCATGACAGCCAGGCCATCCGGCTGGTCAGTACACGTCACGAGCAGACGACCGCGTACATGGCGGATGGGTATGCCAGGGTCGCTCGCAAGCCCGGAGTGGCTCTCGTTGTGCCCGGACCCGGCGCTCTGAACGCTTCAGCGGCCATCGGCACGGCTTACGCTTCTTCGTCACCAGTACTGCTCATTTCTGGACAGATTCCAAGCAGCTCGCTCGGCAAGGGCGAGGGCCAACTGCACGAGGTTGAAGAACAGCTCGATATCTTCAAACCGATCGTCAAGTGGAACACCCGGGTCTCATCAGTAGCGGAGATCCCGGGCGCCATTCACGAAGCTTTTAAGCAGATGACCACCGGCCGGCCGCGACCGGTCGAGGTGGAGATTCCGCCGGACATCCTCGCCGCCACCGGCGAAGTGGAGATACTGGAAGCCGAGCTTTACCCGGTCGCGCAGCCCTCAGAGGACCTCATAGCCCGAGCCGCAGAGGCGCTTGCCGGGGCGGACCGGCCCGTCATTGTTATCGGCGGTGGAACACTGCGCGCTGAGGCGGGGCCAGAGGTGGCCGCTATCGCCGAGATGCTAGACGCTCCCATTGTGGGAACGCAGCAGGCGAAGGGCGTTGTGCCGGCGAGCCACCCGCAGTACGTGGGTGTGCACTATGCGCAGGTCGGCGTCAGTGGTGAATTGCTTGGCGATTCCGATGTGATCCTGGTCGCCGGAACTCGCTTCATGGTGCCCGGGTTCAAGGCGAACGGGCAGACGATTATTAAGATCGATGTCGATCAACGAGAGCTGGATAAAGACCACGGCACGACGATCGCCATAAACGCGGATGCCAGAGCCGGACTCGCAGCGATTGGCGCTGCCCTCCGCGCACGTGGTGTCGAAGACGCGGCGTCCGGCTCAGGTGAGCGAGCTGCCGAATATCGCAGCAAACTGAAAAAATTCATGAACGATGAGGCTCCGGACCAGATGGCCTGGGTGAAAGCGGTCCGAGACGCGACCGATGACGACGCTATCGTGATCTCTGGAATGACCAATATTGGCTACTGGAGCCATGTCGCGTATGAGGTCGAGGAGGGCGGAGAGTTCATCACCTCCGGCTACTTCGGCAATCTGGGGTTTAGCTTTCCGACAGCGCTCGGAGCCAAGGTCGCGGCCGGCGATCGCGCAGTGGTCGCCTTATGCGGCGACGGTGGTTTCATGTACGCCCCGCAGGAGCTGGCGACGGCGAAACAATACGGCATCAATCTTGTGGTGATCGTGTTCGACAATGGCGCGTTCGGGGCGTCACGGTGGGATCAGGAGCAGCGCTACGGTGACAGGGAGATCGGTACAGAGTTCTTCAACCCTGACTGGGACACCCTTGCGGCCGCTTTCGGCATACGCTCTCAGGGAGTGGACTCTCCGGGTGATTTGCAGACCGCCTTGCGTGAAGCGATCTCACTATCCGAGCCGTCGCTGATCCACGTCACCCTGCCCATCATGGCGCCGCCATTCCAGCTCGCCTGATTACGGGAATCCGTTAACCGTTCAAAAAAAACAGCCACCGTCCCGCGTTCTATTCGGCGCGTCGGAAGCAAAGTCCAAACGATCCCTTCACATTGCGTAATGTGTATCGTATTTATGTATGCACGAACAAAATAATTCGTCCGTACGAATACAGTATGAATTAGCTTAGTGAATCATGGTCCGTGAGAACTTCGTGAGGATCACTATATCCGCGATATTCATAGTTGACTTCGCACGCACGAACATTCAGTATCGTGCACACATCTTTTGATGGTTGTGCGCACTAACAACACATTTATCGCATTTTCAAAGGGTCCAGCCAACGTGCTGAGCCCGATGTAACCAAACCGAGTGACTTCTCTGATATCGAGATGTTCGTCGCCCGAGATGAAAGGCTCCTGAACGAGGAATGACGACCGAAATTCCGAATTTTCTGGCCCGGCGCACAATTCTGATGGCGTTGGGCCTGGCGGCAGTGCTGGTCCTGGTAATCGCATGTTCCTCTGACAATAACAACGACTCTTCAGAGAACTCAGGTCCTTCCGATGAGGGCGGCGAACTGATTATCTACTCCGGCCGAAGTGAGTCTCTGATTGCTCCACTGATAGAGAAATTTGAAGCGGCAACAGGTATCGATGCGAAGGTGAACTATGCCGGAACCGGCTCACTGGCAGCAACGCTTCTGGAAGAAGGAGACCGATCTCCTGCAGACGTGTTTTTCGCACAGGACCCGGGTGGACTGGGATCGATCATCGAACTCGTGAAGCCGCTCTCGGACGAACTGATCGGCCGCGTGCCTGACTGGGCGCGATCGTCGGATAACCTCTGGGTTGGTATTTCGGGTCGAGCGCGAACGGTTGTGTACAACACAGACGCTCTTTCTCCGGAGGATCTTCCGGACACCCTGGAGGGGTTCACGGACCCGGTGTGGAAGGGTCGCATCGGTTGGGCGCCGACCAACGGCTCTTTCCAGGCGATGGTTACAGGTATGCGGCTCATCTGGGGTGAAGAACGAACACGCGACTGGCTGGAAGGCATCGTGGCAAACGAACCGAAGGTGTACGCCAAGAACACGCCGACTGTTGCCGCCACCGGCTCCGGCGAGGTCGAAGTTGGATTCGTGAATCACTACTATCTCCATCGTTTCCTTGCCGAGGAAGGCGATGGCTTTGCCGCAAGGAACTACTTCCTGCCGGGTGGCGGTCCGGGATCGGCGATTCTGGTTACAGGCGCTGCGATTCTGAAGACGGCCGACAACGCCATCGAGGCTGAACGTTTCCTGGATTATCTTTTGAGTGCAGAAGCACAAAGCTACTTCGCCGAGGAGGCGTACGAGTATCCGCTTATCGATGGCGTGGAGCGCGCAGACATGCTGCCCGATCTCGCCAGTCTGAGCACCCCAGATATCGACGTTTCTGACCTCGGTGATCTGGCCGCCACGCAGAACCTTCTACGTGAGTTCGGCGCTTTGCCATGAACCGGACTCGGGTGATCGGCGAGGAGGCTCCTGTTGGGTCCGGGTCAACCTGGACGCATCGCAGGCTGCTGCCGCCCTGGCTCAGGCGTGAACCGCTATCGCTGTGGCTGGCCGCGATCGCAGTAGCGGGGGCCGCAGCATTGCCCGTCCTGTACCTGGTTGTCCGGGCGGCGGAGTCCGGCGAATCAGCGGTGGATTCGATATTCGACTTCGACACCCTCGCCATCCTCTGGCGATCAATCCAGCTAATTGTGTTGGTGACTCTGGGTTCGGTATTGATCGCGGTTCCGCTTGCCTGGCTCACCGTTCGCACGGATCTGCCTTACAGGCGCGCCTGGGCCGTAGCATCGGTCCTGCCTCTTGCAATTCCCAGCTACGTTGGCGCGCTGGCCTTCATATCGGCGTTCGGGCCGAAAGGCCTGCTCCAAGGCTGGCTTGAAGGACCTTTTGGCGTCGACCGCCTGCCCGATCTTTACGGACTTACGGGCGCATCGGTGGTCTTGATCCTGCTCAGTTATCCATACGTGTTCCTGACCGTAAGGGCGACCCTGTGGCGGCTTGAGCCGGAGATGGAAGAGGCGTCGTGGACACTGGGTCGGTCCCCGTGGCAGACCTTCAGGCGGGTAACGTTGCCTTTGCTCTACCCGGCCATCGGCGCGGGTGCGCTTCTCGTCGCGCTTTACACACTGAGTGATTTCGGGGCCGTGGCACTGCTTCAGTACGACACATTTACCCGTGTGATCTTTAACGAGTACAACAGTGCATTCAACCGCGCTGTCGCGGCCGCATTGTCCCTCGTGCTGCTCGCTGTTGCCGTGAGTTTGATCCTGATCGAGGCGTCAGCTCGTCGGCGAGCTCGCTACTACTCGGGCGCCAACGCGGCCCGCCGCCGCCGTCGCATCGTCCGGTTGGGCCGTTGGCGGCTACCGGCGTTCATCTTTTCCAGCCTCGTCACGTTGTTGGCTCTTGGGATACCCGTGTTCGTGCTGGTCTACTGGCTGACCCGGGGAGTCAACGCCGGGGAGTCCGGGTTATTTGACTGGGGCGCGGCCTTCACATCTGTTCAGTATTCGCTGGCCGCGGCAGTTGTCACGGTGATCGCTGCGATCCCGATATCCGTTCTTTCGGTTCGTCGTCCCGGATTGCTTTCGACCGGGTTGGAGCGATTCTCATACGTTGGTTTTGCGATGCCCGGAATAGCCGTCGGGCTTGGACTTGTTTTCTTCGGCATCAGGTACGCCACTGGTATCTATCAGACCGTGTATCTGCTTGTGTTCGCGTATGTCGTGTTGTTCCTGCCGGTGGCCGTCGGCCTCATTCGTTCTTCGCTGCTCCAGGTCAATCCACGGATGGAGGAGGCGGCTATGAGCCTGGGGCGCTCCCAGATTAACGCCTTCCTGACCGTCACGGTTCCCGTGATTCGGCCCGGTCTGGCTGCGGCCGCCATCATGGTTTTCCTGCTCACTATGAAAGAGTTACCTGCCACGTTGATCCTCGGGCCTATAGAATCTCGCACGCTCGCAACGTCGATCTGGAGCGCGGCTGAGGAGGCGTTCTTCGCCCGGGCGGCCGCTCCATCTCTCCTACTCGTTATCGCTTCAGCCGCGCCGATGACATTCCTGGTTCTACGCGAAAGGTCACGCAATTGATCGGGCTGCCGAGAATATCCGGCCTTACCGGAATCAGGCGCAAGCCCAATGAAAGCGTGACCAGCGATATCGCCCTGCGCTGTACTGGCGTGAGTAAGACGTTCGACGGGACGCTTGCCGTTGATGATTTCGATATCGAGGTCAAACGCGGCCAGATCCTGGCGCTTGTGGGCCCGAGTGGATGCGGCAAGACCACCGTATTGCGGATGATCGCCGGGCTGGAAGTGCTTGATACCGGCCGGATAGAGATCGGCGGAGAGCTTGTCGCTTCCAGCGGTCGACACATCGGGCCGGATAAACGCAGCGTCGGCATCGTTTTCCAGGACTATGCGCTCTTCCCGCACATGACGGTCGACGGGAACGTCGGGTACGGGCTCGAACGAAAAGGCAAGAGCGAGCGGGTGGAAGAGGTTCTGGCGCTTGTAGGACTTGAGGGGCTGGGTAAACGACTACCGAGCGAACTGTCGGGCGGACAGCAGCAGCGTGTCGCGCTGGCACGCACACTTGCTTCAAAGCCAGATGTCCTGTTGCTGGACGAGCCGTTTTCCAACCTTGACGCCGGTTTGCGGGAGCGTGTTCGTTCGGAGATCCGGGAGATCCTGAAAGAGGCCGGAACTACGACGGTCTTCGTGACACACGACCAGCAAGAGGCGCTTTTCATGGGCGATCTAGTTGGCGTGCAGGTAGGTGGCCGTATCGAGCAGGTGGACACCCCTGAGCGTGTATTCCACAGGCCCGCCACCAATTTTGTCGCCCGTTTTATGGGCATGGCGGACTTTCTGCCGGTCGATCCCCTCGGAAATCGGCTTGTCACCGAGGTCGGTCCGGCTCGGGCGGTCCCGGGTTTCGAGCCGCCGGAGTCGGCTCCTCTGGAGGTGATGGCGAGGCCGGATGATTTCGTTCTCGCGCCGTTGGAGGACGGGCAGGGTGTCGTGATAAGCCGAGTATTCCAGGGCTGGGCGTATACGTACGAGGTGGAGCTCAATTCCGGGCTTCGCATTCATTGCCAGATGCCGCATCTGCTCACCATCGAGGTCGGACAGCGTGTGCTCGTGAATCTGCGTCGGGACCACCCACAGATGTTCTTCTCAGAGGGGCACGCAGTCCCAGAAGTCCCCCGCTACGGCCAAGCATAGCCTGGACCTTATCCGCTGCGGCGGGGGCACAATTTGGCTGGCCCTGCCACAGGCTGGACATTATTCGTTGCGGCGAGGTCGGTTTTGGTTGGGCCTAATCGGCTCTGGTCAGCGTTAATCCTGGAACCTGGCCGCTGCTTCTGCTTCTTTTGCTGCTGCTAGGTCCGCGTTGTGGGCGGCTATGCGGAATCTGGCTTTCACCCGGGAAGGCTTTTCCAGCGTCAGCATCATCGGACCACTCGCTACCAGTACGACCAACAGAATTAGGAACGGCGTGCGGTAGGTACCGGTGACGTCAAACATGACTCCTACAAACACGGGCCCGGCCGCGCCAAGCACTGCGTTAACCGTGCTCATGATTCCGAGCATGGAACCGTAGGTCTGGCGACCGAAATAATCGCCGATCATGGCCATCCTGACGGGGATACTCGAACCAAACCCGGCACCGAAGAAAAGGGCGTAAAACACCAGCCCCCACTGCCCCAGGAATACTCCACCGACAGTGGCGTTCAGTGATATGAGGCCCAGAACCCCGATGATCTGCATGTAGAACGCAGCCGCCATGATGTAGCGCTTGTCCACGAAATCGCCGATGAATCCCGATGCCAACCGGCCTATGAAACTGCCGACGGCGAATCCGAATATGGCGATGGCGGCGGTGGAACGGCTGATATCGAACGACTGCATCGCGTCGATGTGCAAAAGAGTCGTAGAACTGACCAGATGACCGAGACTGGTCCCGATGGCGAGCTGCCAGAAAAAACGGGTCTTCAAGGCCATGAAGATCGGGATGCGACGCTCGGTATTTACGGGCCGCTGAAGTCCGGAAGCCGTCCTTCTAGGAACTGGATCACCGTCAGGAAGCAGCCCGACGTCTTCCGGCTGTCGAGTCATTACAAAGATGGCCGGGATTCCGACTATCCAAAACCCGATTCCGACGGTCAACAACGCGTCACGCCACCCGATCGAGTCGACATACCACACGAGTAGCGGCGCGGTCATCCCGCCGATCGCAGACGCCGACATCAAGAAGCCGATCGCGCGGCTCCGTTTACGAACAAACCAGTTACCGACCGTTGCCACAATCGGGATGAAAGTTCCAAAAGACATCCCGAAGGTGAGCACCGCCATGACGACGTAGAAGTGCCACAGGTTCTGCATCTGGCTCATGCCGATGAAACCAAGCCCTGTGACGAATAGCCCGAACGCCATCAGCTTGCGCGGGCCGTATTTGTCGAGCAGAAATCCGACAGCGATCGACATCCCGCCGGACTCGATGCGGTTGAACGACAGCGCCAGCGCTGTGGCCCCGCGACTCCACCCAAACGCGTCAACTATTGGCGTGAAGAACGCTCCGAATCCCTGCCAGAACACGCCAGAGGCGTAACCCTGGACGAGTCCGCCGGTCCCGACGATCCACCAGCCGTAGAAGAACCTCGGTTTTTTCTGAAGCTCGCCACTCGCGTTTTCCGCTGATAAAGCCTCTTCAGGGGGCTCATCTAACGGGCGTGACTCGTTGGAGGTCGACGTGGCTGCTGACTCCTGGGACTACTTGGAAGCGGGAAGAGTTTCTAGAAACGGTGAGACAGCGGCGTGGAATCCGGACGGGTTGTCGCCCTGCACCAGGTGTCCGGCGCGTTCCACGGTCTCGGCCTTGCTGCCGGGGATGATTTCCAGCATGCGCTCGATACTCGGTGGGGTGAGCATCTCGCTGTCGCCGCCGATCACGTATAGCGTCGGGCAGGTGATCTTCGAGAGCGTCTCCCAGCGGGCTTCTTCCGAATCGTTCGGCCCATTCACCGGTCGGCGAATGTTGGGGTCGTACTTCCACGACCACTTTCCGTTGGGGAACTGCCGGGTTGTGTGGGTAAGGCTCCCTCGAAGCTGTTCGATAGGCCGACCCGGGAGGTAGGAGTGAACGCGCTCAACGAGGTCCTCGTACGTGTCGAACTCGCGCTGTCCGTCCATGAAGTTGCGGACGCGTGCGCCTCCCGGCTCTTCCATTCGGGGCCCCGCGTCTACGACGATCATGGCGCGCACTTTGTCCGGATGGCCGGAGGTGTAGGTGTAAGCGTTGCGGCCGCCCATTGAGTGGCCGACCATCACAAAATCTTCCAGCCCGACGGTGTCCACGAAGGCTTCAACATCGGGGACATATGTTGGTGCGCCGTAGTTGCCGTCCGGATCCCACTCGGAGTCGCCGTGTCCGCGCTGGTCCAGCGCCATGCAGTGAAATCGGTTGTGCAACGCCAGTGCGGCGAAGTCCCACGAGTGGCCCTGTTGCGCCGTTCCGTGGAGGAAAAGCAGGTCCGGAAGGTGTGGATTTCCCCAGTCCAGGTAGTGGAACTTGAGGCCGTTTAGTTCGACGGTCTTGTCTGTCGGCTCCGCCGCCTCTGGGATGTCGAGGCCGGAGCGTCGGGCCGCCTCAAGAAGGCTCAGCCCGGGAGTCGAATTGCCTTCCGAAGATGCCAATGGAATCCTGTACGAAGTAGGTGTGTCGAAATTCCGCGGTCGCAATCATAGACCCGCGGAGGCTTGTCGGGCCACGTCTGATAACAATCTCGTTTTTTTGGCCGGGTTCTAGTTCGGAATCAGGTCGCCGCAGTCCCAGTCAACGATCCCGATCATACGTGCGCCGACGGTTTGCACGAGTTCGCGTGACTCCGCTGTTTCCATGTCCAGGTTTGCCATGGATAGAACCGACGGGATCAGGGTTCTCAGAAGGCCTCGTCTGTAGTCTTGGATCAGTTGGTCATGCGAGTAGTTGGTGACGCCGTTTTCTCTGAGCGTGGACAGGTAGATATCGAGGAGTTCACGTTCGCGGGTGCGCCGCGTCTCAACGGGCAGACTGCCCTGTATGAAGTAAGCGATGTCGAGCGCCGGGCTTGTCAGCATGACGTTCTGCCAGTCTGTGAAGACCACTTCTTCATCCCCGAAGAACAGGTTTCCGAGGTGGCAGTCGCCGTGATTCAGGGTCTGGTTTCCTGTTGCTGCCGCCTGCAGGACGGAGGCGAGTCCAGGGCCGAACTGCTCTGCGATCACGAACAGTTCAGGCGAGTAGATGTCAGCCAGGGTGCCGGACGCACGGCTCCAGGCGTCCTGATAGACCGTCTGAAGGGTGTTGGGCCCAGACAAGTTGTCGGCTTCTCCCCCAAGCCAATCCAGCCCCGCAACTCGCCCGTCGTTCCACCAACGAGAATGCAACTGAGCGATGCTGCGCACGACAAGCGCCGCTTGCTCCACCGAGCAGCCTGCGATCTCGTCCCCTTCCTCCAGTGCGCCCAGGTCTTCGAGCAGGAGAACGAACTCTCCGGAATCGGAGTCCAGATCAGCAAAATAACAGTCAGGTACAGGAATGCTGGACTTGGTTGCCAGCTCCCCGTAGAACATCGTCTCCCGGCGGTACATGCCGTCCCGGATCGCGTAATCGCGTATCCCATGATCGGTGGAAGGCGACTTTGCGACAACGGTAAGTGGCGCTTCCGAGTTGCCGGAGTAACTGATACTCAATCGCCTGATCGATCCGGCAAATCCACGGCCCTGCCCGATACGATCAACCGTCAGGGATTTCACGATTGCCGTCGCCGGCAAGTGCCCGTTCGTTCGTAGAGCGGTAGTCAACCAATCCGGGGTGAAATCGTCGCTCGTCCGAGGAATGTTCAGGGCTCTACTTCTCCATCAGACGTTCGAAAATCGCATCGATGTTTGCGATACGACGCAGTTTACAAGTGACCTCAGTCCGGTATTAGCGCGCCGCAGTCCAAATCGGTGAGGCCGGCCAGGCGCGGCAGGGCGACATCGATGACGGCACGTCCGGCCTCGTTGTCAAAATCCACATTGGCGAGCATGTTCACACCGATGACGAGAAACCGGAACATTCCACGCCGGTAATCCTCCACCAGTCGTTCGTAGGAGTAGTCGTCTACGCCTTCTGCTTTGAGTCCGTTGAGGTACAGGCGCAAGAGAGATTTCTCATGCTTGCGCCGCTTCTCCACCGACAGGCAGAAAATGAGGAAGTAGGCAAGTTCGGCTGCGCCGCGGGAGATCGATGGCGTTTGCCAGTCGATCGTCACGACTTCGGTGCGCTGCCCGTTGTCTCGGAAGAATAAGTTGTAGAACCGGCAATCCCCGTGGATCAGCGTCACTGGCGCTTCTCCGAGTGGCCGCATGACCTCCTCGAAGTGAGTCCCGAGACGACCAGCCATCTCAGAAACGCCGGCTGGAAACTCGGAGCCGATGCCGTTTCCGATCTTTGCCCACGAGGCCCGGTAGGTTTGACCCGATTTCGTCGCCCGTTCCGGGTCTTCCGAACTGAAAATCCAGTCCAGGTGCGCCAACCGATCGCTTTCCCACCACCGCGCGTGTAGTCGGGCCATGTTTTTGACGACAAGCTCTACGTCCTCCAGCGCAACGTTTGTTTCGTCGCCGGGTCGGGCGTTGGACAGATCCTCCAGCAGGAGCACGAAATCACCGTTGTCGCTATCGGCGTAGTAGCACTCAGGGACTGGGACGCCTATGTCCGGTGCGAGCTCCTTGAAAAAGCGTACTTCACGCTCGCCTACCCCGAAGCGCCTGGTGGCGGCGTCCGTCTCCGGAACGTCCGAAGGCAACTTTACGACCAGCGTTCGTGGTGCATTCACGGATCTACCTGCGTACGTGACTGTGGCCCGTGCGATCAGGGTCGTGAACCCCAGCCCGATGCCTATCCGCTCGAACTCGACAGACTTCACCCGGCCTTCGTCGAGATAGCCTTCGGCGCGCAATGCGTCGGTCAGCCACTCAGGCGTGATCTCGTCTGTTGTTCCAGGAATCGCCAGGATTCACTGCTCCGTCGGGCATTTGCAATCCGCTGAACCGTTCACTGCCTGGCGAAGTTTACTAGCGACTTCAATCCGGGATCAGTGCTCCGCAGTCCCAGTCTGTCAGGGCGGCGAGACGCGGCATCACTTCATCGATGATCGCTCTTCCGCCTTCACTGTCGAAATCCAGGTTGGCCAAAGCAAGCACACAGATGAACAGACATTGGAACAGTCCCCGCCGGTAATCCTCGGTAAGTCGATCGTACGAATAGTCGCGAACTCCATTTTCGGTCAGAACACGGAGGTACAACCGCAACAGAGAATCTTCGACCAACCGTCTCTGGTCCACTGGAATGCTGAAGAGGACAAAATAAGCGAGTTCGGTAGCTCCGCGTGATGACGACGTGCCTTGCCAGTCGATCCGAACTACTTCGCTTGTGCCATTTCGGTTTTGGAAGAACAGGTTTCCGGGCCGGGAGTCGCCGTGGTTCAGCGTTATCGGTGATTCACCAGTCGGCCGCATGACAACTTCAAAGTGGGCTGCGAGTTTATCGGCGATGTCGAACACGCCGTCCGGAAACTCAGAGGCGATTCCTCCCGATATTTTCTTCCACCAGGACCGATAACCATCGCCCGATCTGGCCAACTGTTCGGGTCTGCGAGTGACAATATCCAGTCCAATTGCCTCAGACGATCGCTGTCCCACCACCTGCGTGCATCCGCGCTAGATTGTTGACGACAAGCTCAGCGTCTTCCGGAGAGAGGCCGTTAACCTGATCACCTAGTCGGGCGTCGGACAGGTCTTCCAGAAGCAGTGTGAATTCGCCGGTCTCTTGATCACTATCGGCGTAGTTTTTTTCTGGTACGGGCACCCCGACATCCGGTGCAAGTTCCTCGAAGAAACGTACTTCTCTGTGACCGATGCCTCGACTCTTGATCAAGGCGTCCGTGTCCGCGTGACCGGACATCAGTTTTGCAACCAGAGTTTTAGGAGCGCCGCCCGCGTCGCCCGAATACTCAACAGTGCCGCGTGTAACCAGTGAAGCGAAGCCGAGGCCGACGCCGATTCGCTCAAACTCGACCGAGGCCACGCTGCCATCGCCAAGGCTCCCCCCGGCGCGCAAAGCGTCGGTCAACCACTCCGGCGTGATCTCGTCCGTCGTGCGTGGAATCCGCATCAGACACCTCCCTCGTGGCGAATCAGGCTCCACGACCGTCGAATCAAGGTGCCGCTCGCTCGGGCGCAGTCTACACGGCGCTCAGATCCGCACCTTCCAGATGATTCCTGCCGAAACCAGCCGGGTCGCAGCCATCGCGATGAAAACGATCTCCCACGGGCTGCCGCTAGCGTCCAGGATCACGCTGAAAATGAGCGCCTGCGCCCCGGCGTAGAGGTATCCGTGGGCGTCCAACACGCCGCTCGCCGTCGCCGCCATGTGCCGACCGCCGATGTCCACAGCGGTTGCCGCTATGAGTGTGAGGCTCATGGCGAACCCACCGATGAGGAGAAGAAATGCGCCGAGGAATTCGTTGTCGGCCGGGGCGAACGCAATGATGACGAGTACGACGGCGCTAATGAATGCAGACGCCAGGGTCATGGGGCGGCGTCGACTACCGAGGAACCTGTCAGAGATGTAGCCAGAGACGAGCGGTGCCGTGAGATATCCGACCGGGAGCGCCACCGTGACCAGCACCGTGGATTCGATCGATAGTCCGCCCTCTTCGAAGTAGTAGATCGGTACCCACGTCGTCAGGCCGTACCTAACTACATTCTCCAGCCCCTTTACGTGTGAAGCCGCGACGAAGCGCCAGTTGGTCATCAGCGCCTTGTATGGTCCGAATCCCTTGATCTGGTCGGCAGAAGCTGCCTCAGCTCGGCCCGTGTACGAGTCAGGGTCCTCTTCGTATGGCTCTAATCCGACGTCCGAGGGACGGTCGCGGACAACCAGGAAATAGACGATTCCTGCGACCGCGATCAGAAGCGGTGGATATCGGAACGCGGCGCGCCAGCCCCACTCGGACGCAACCCATCCGGTGACCAGCCACATGGTCAGCATGGCTCCACCGGCGGCGAGCCCGACCACTCCCATAGCCTTCCCGCGCTGGGTGCGGGGCCACCACTGTGTGATCAACGCCACACCGGGCGCCCACGCGCTGGCGTTCACGAATCCAGCGAAACCCCATGGGATTGCGAAGGTCCAGATGCCGTTCGCGAAACTTGTGATGACGGCAAAAACGCTCGTGGCTATCGCCCCGATCATCACCCAGAGTCGTAGGCCGTACGTCTCGGCCATTCGTCCGTGAACAAGATCCCCCAGGCCGAATCCCCATAGTAGGGCGGCGTTGACTATGCCGATCTCCACGTGGGTAAAGCCGAGGTCTTCTTTGATGAGCGGCGCGGCCGGCCACAGGGCGAATCGGCCCATGTAGACAAAAATGTAGAACCCGACGAACCCGAACAGGGCGCGCAGCTTCCACCGGTTGTATTCGGCCCCCGTGGGGCTTTTATTGCCTGCGGGCAGGGCTGTCGATTGTTCTGATGACATTAAGTGGGGGCCATCCTAGCGGGGGATCGGCCGATCTGACATTTAGAATCTCGATCCGTTTAGCATCATTACTTCGGGATCAGGAAATGACAGGGCCATTCACACGCCGATGCATAGAAAACACGATCAGCCCATGCTGAGATGCTTGATGCACGCCCCCGGTTGGGTTCGAAGATGAAGGTTCTCATCACAGGCGCCCGCGGCTGGCTCGGGAAGGCCATCACCGAGGTCGTCGCCTCGGAACATGCGGTCCGGGCATTTGACCTGGCGCGTTCAGACATCCCGGTAGAACCACTGGACCTATCAGAGGGAGTGGAGATTGAGTCCAGCCCCGGGTCGATCACGGACTACATCGGCATTAGAGCCGCGATGGATGGGCAGGACGCGGTAATCCATGCCGCTGTACGGAGCACGCTTGCGCACGGGCACTACCGGGCCGGCGAGGCCGAGCCGTTTGATGTAAACGTTCGCGGCACGTTCAATGTGTTTGAGGCAGCACGTGAAGCCGGGGTGAATCGTGTGATCTTCATAGCGTCCGCCGAGACGCATGTCCCTCATGCGCCGGGCGAGCTTGTGACGGGCGATACCCCGTACCGCGGCCAGCCTGAGGACATTTATGACCTCACGAAGCACCTGCAAGAAGAGGTCGGCGTGTGGTTTGCGGATGTTTACGGCATGGAAGTGATCGGGCTGCGGCTGGGCGACATCGTGGATGTGAAGCTGGGGCGCTCAAAGTGGGGTGACGACGACTGGGAACGTTCGATGCGAGAGGACGCGTGGATCGACCGCTACGACGTTGGTCGCGCCTGCCTGGGCGGGTTGAAGTTACAGATGAGTGGCTATCGTCGGTATCACCTTGTTGGAGCGCCCGGCGCGCGCGATGTGTTCGACGTGGAGCGTACTGAAGCCGATCTTGGTATTCAGATCACGACCGAGTTCGATCGCTGTCCGGCCGGGAAACGCCTGTAGATTTACCGTCTGGAACTGACGCGCGTAGCGTCGATCGGGGGAGAGGCCGCCACTGACCTCCCCACGCCGTAATACGGACGTGGATTTGCCGCCTTAATCAGCTCCGGCACGTTGCTGCGCCTTACGCGGTTGGCCGCCGGCACAGACCAGCCTTCGAAGCCGTCGGCGGCACGCACCGTGGACCAGCGCCGCTTCGCACCCATCGCCGATCGAGGCAACGGAGTCGGGGCGGCCGCTCCCCACGGTGCGTTATACGTACTAGTACGCCGCGTTGTTCTCTCTTATCTTTGCCTGTTCCGCTGCGGCCGCGGCGAGGGAGGCCGGAGTAGCTCCCGGAGTCTGCGCTGCCTTGATCATCGGGGCCTCGTATTTGCCCATCAACTCGGCCAATCTTGGGACATCCCTTGCGACCTCAAGTGGGATCTGGATTGCGCCGTGTTTGTCGGCAGCGATCAGGTCGCCCGGACTCACCTTCATACCGGCGATCTCGACGGTCGTGCCGAGGGCCTCTGCATGAACGTAAGCGTGAGAAACGCATACCTCTTTCGAGAGGAACTGGAATCCCATTTCACGGACTTCATCAAGGTCACGAACGGTGCCGTCCGTTACGACCCCGACGGCCCCCAGGCCCTTAGCGACGCTGCCGTTTACCTCGCCCCAGAACGACCCGAGAGGTTTCTCATCCCGGTCGTGGATGACGATCATGCGTGGGTAGGGCTGGGCGACGATCGAATCCCAGTAGTCAGGGCGTGGGACAGATTTGCGGCCCGGCACTGCGGACGCTATCTCCACGGTCACGGCATAGCCAACGACGGTCTTGAATTCTGGGAATCGACAGATGATCTCAGGACGCGTGAAACCGTCTGTCCAGGGTCGAAGCCCGTCTATCAGCTCGAGAGCGTTGGAGATGGTGGGGGTGTCGAGCTGTCGGATGGCGTCCAATTCAGCTTCAGTCAGTGGGGCGGTCGGCTCGGCCAATGTTTTGTCCTTCTTTAGAGCTAATCAGAGCGTTGATTTAAGGAGCGGCTTTAGATGCCCATGATCCCGTAACCGCCATCGACCGGCAGCACGTGACCCGTGATCCCTGTAGAAAGATCGCTCAGCAGGAATACCGCTGCATCAGCGACCTCTTTGTGTGTGATATTGCGGCCGATAGGCGCACGTGCTGCGTGCGCTCGTCGCATTTCGTTGAAACCGGGGATGCTTCGTGCTGCGAGAGTCGGTAGTGGACCGGCGGACACGGCATTTACGCGTATGGCTTTCGGCCCAAACTCTGCCGCAAGCTGACGAACCGTATTTTCCAGCGCCGCTTTGGCCGTACCCATGACGTTGTAACCCGGGTACACCTTTTCGGATGCATCGAAAGTCATGGTCACGATCGCGCCGCCGTTCTCTCCCATGTGGGGGACGGCGAGCGCCGTGATTGGGATCAACGTATACGCACTGACCTCAAGAGCTGTCCTGAAGCCGTCGATCCCGGTCTTTGAAAAATCACCGCCAAGGTCGTCTCGTTCAGCGTACGCGATCGAGTGAACGACGAAGTCCAGTCCGCAAAGAGCGGACACGGCGGTTTCGTATGCCGCCTCGACCTGGGCCGGATCGGTCGCATCGCACTGAACCAGACAGGGTTCACCCAGTGCGGAAACAGCTTTTTTGACCGGTTCAAGCAGGCGTTCGGTTTGATAGGCGAAGGCCAGCTCGGCTCCGGAGTCCGCCAGAGCCTCCGAGATCGCCCACGCGATGGATCGCGCGTTGGCGACGCCAAACACGACACCCTTTTTCCCCGTCAGATCCAGTCTTGTCATGGGCGGCTCCGTTTCCTTTATATAAGGGAGATAGGTAAAGGGCGCTGACGAAAACGACCCTGGATCATCTGCGCGAGGTCAGCGTCACGATGAGAGTTCCTGTTATTCCTATTACTTCTGGGCGGTAAACATATCACCCGTACAGGTGGCGTCTACCAGTTGGTGTACGAGCCGTCCCTCCGGTGTAGATGATTGAACCCGCCCGGGCTGCTCGCACGTGAGGCGGCGATCTTCTCGTCTACGTCGATTCCCAGCCCGGGACCGGTCGGAACTGGATAGCGTGATCCCTCAAGCTCCAGTAACTGCGGGAACAGCTCCCGGTCATCCCTTCCCAGGTTTTCGGTGGGGGAGTTTCTGCACTCAAGCCACGCAAAGTTGGTCACGGCGGCGCCCAGATGGACACTCGCCGCGGTGCAGATCGGCCCCAGCGGGTTATGTGGCATAAGGTCTATGTAATGCGCTTCGGCCCATCCGGCGATCTTGAGTGCCTCGGTGAACCCACCGACGTTACAGATGTCCAGCCGGATGAAGTTCGTCAGGCCGCGCTCGATGAAAGGCAGGAAAGTCCACTTGGAATCGAACTCCTCGCCTATCGCAAACGGGATGTCGGTCATCGTCCTGAGTGATTCGTAGGCTTCGGGCGATTCTGAGCGAATGGGCTCCTCCAGGAAATCGAGAGTCCCGGGGGGCATTTTCTGCGCAAATGACGCCGCTTCTGCGACGGAGAAACGGTGGTGAACATCGATGCCGAGTACCGGGCCGGGGCCGACAGCCTCGCGAACTTTCGTCAGCCACACGGCGGTGTTCGCAAGCGACTCACGCGGCTCATACAGCTCGCCGCCGCTGGATCCTGTGCCGTCCGGCATCAACGGGAGATTTCGCCGGATCACGTTCCAACCCTTCTCGACCAGCATCAGGCAATCCTCAACCAGTTGCGGTCCGTCAGGTGCTGTGACGGTGGCGAATGCCGGTACGTAGTCACGCTGTTTTCCGCCGAGCAGCTGATAGACCGGCACCCCGAGCGCCTTGCCGGTGATGTCGTGGAGTGCGATATCGATTGCCGAGATCCCGGCGGTCAAGAGCAGGCTTCCCTCGAAGTACTGGCCCCTGTACATGCGCTGCCAGTGGGCGCCCCGGTTCATCGGGTCGCTCCCGATCAAGAACCCTTTGAAGTACTCGATCACACCGCGGATCGCGCGCTCGTGGTTGGCCAATCCACCTTCCCCCCAGCCATAAATCCCCTCGTCCGTCTCTACTTTGACCAGAAACTGACTGTGATTGCCCACCTGTGTGGGAAAGACCTTGATGTCTGTGATCTTCACTGGAAACTCCAAATCGGGTAGATACCGGCAGTTGGGAATAACGAATTCAGCCGACATTTTCAGGGATGGCATGCCGGTAGAGTCCCTGAACGGCCCTGGAACGAGACGGGACAGAACAGGGAACGGCCAGATGCTCGCGCAGAATCATGGGCGTGGTTGTCCGGACCTTGTCATCTTTGCCAAAAATAGACTTAGGACTCGCCGGGAGGTCGGTCGTCTGGTAACCTCGAAGGATGCAATTGGAGTCGATGCCAGACTCCTTGAGAGGTACCCCTCCCCATCAGTCGCAGAGATATAAATCTCATTTATGAATTGCCGGTTACCCCGGCCCTGCGGCTTCCCCCTCAACCACCCGGTCAACTCAATTGCCGTGACCTTAATGTGTCAGGTGATTGGGACATTGATCGTCTCCTGATTAATGAGGTCGTTCGGTCGAGTATTTGTTTGCCCACGACGAATCGGGCACGGGAATTGGATCCCTGGAACTCCG
>Ga0208879_1001619_pt1 | contig 20929 bp, 22 predicted proteins | sample Knorr_S15_td_Bot_FD_185605 | JGI IMG/M metagenome (GOLD analysis project Ga0208879, IMG submission 185605) | Marine microbial communities from Southern Atlantic Ocean transect - Knorr_S15_td_Bottom_ad_5009_LV_A (SPAdes) (version 2) | ecosystem: Environmental > Aquatic > Marine > Oceanic | place... | reverse complement strand
AGGTATGAATATTGGATTTTATGCTTGCTGTTTTTAAAGTTATGAACTTTTACAAGGCCAACCTGGATCAGGCCTTGAAGACAATAGTTGACCTTGCCAAGGCTTATCCCTAATTCTTTGGATAATTGCCTCTGGGTGAGGTTGGCGTCTTGCTCTAAAGACTTTAATAATTGATATTTATTCTGCTGATTGGGCATGCTACCGCCAGGTTATACAAGTATAATTTTGCACAACTTAGTTGAATTTAGTAGTCAGTATAGACTATGTTCAGTAATTGAACAGACCAATATTAGCTTTGATGTGAACTTGAAAGCGGGGACTATAAGCACTAAAGCTGGAAGAGGCAAGTAAGAAATGCCCCAGAAGCCCATCCCCTGCCTCAAGGAGCGGAGATGATATTTACTGTCTTAATAATTTTTTGGTCTCACATTCAACACACGTATGGCTGCCAACAAACCAGTAGCTTCAGTAATTAAAGTATTCAATTTATCCCTATCCTTACTTATTGTGACTTGCTCAAAAAAACACTCAGCGCTTTCTATGGGAATCTAGTATATGGGCAAAAATAAACCACAAAATAATATAGTGAGTATTCTTTGCATCATTGAAAAACATAGCCTCAGACACTCCTAGCCCCATAATAGACAACGTGAAAACAGTCGCTATGAAGATATCACTGCTCTTAGCTATCTTCGAAAATCGAACAACAATATAGATCGGAAACAATATAACTGTGAATAAGCTTGTTAATCCTATAATGCCTCCCACCGCAGCATGGGTTGCATAAATATTATGGCTGGTTCGGTATGAAGATCCTTCCAAAATAGTGCCTGCAAAATAGGAGCGTATGGCTTCATATTTATTATGGGCGCCATGACCTATCACTGGACTGTCAACAAATGCTGCCCAAGAAGATTCAAGCATTATCTTTCTTTGAGAGAAAGAAGAGTCATACACTGCATCCGTTTCTGAGCTTATTTCTATCCACAGGTTTAACAACCTTTGAACAATCGAAGAGCTGGAAATCGATTCCCATTGAGAGAAAATTAATAAAATTATTGTTAACAATAAAGCAATAAACCAATAGGCTGAGCGCCTATCAACAACTAACAGATAAAACCAAACAATCGCCAATAAAAGCGGTGTAATCATTATTGTCATTCTTGTTCCGGCAAACACCCCAGTTGTCACTATGCCTGTTATAACTGCAACAATAGACAGTGTTTTCCAAGTAAAGGTTTTATCTTGCCAACCAGCCACTGAAAGGAACGCTAATGGGAAGAGAATAGTTGCCAAAGTGTTTGGATTTCCGGTGAAAAGTGCGACTCTTTCTCCGCCAAATAATCCAATCCATTTTGGCCGAATGTGTTCTGATATGTCTAAAACAAAGCCGACATTAAAATCTCGAAAAAATTGATATTCTATCAATGCCAGACCAAAACACACAAGCGTGGCACCCGTCGCTAAGCAACCTATTGTTGAGGTGCTTATTGGCTTTATCTTGACGGCCAAAAATGGAAGCAATAGGCCTAAATATAAAAACTGAGATACGGCTGCGATTGACTTTAATGCGATAAAACTCTGTTCATTAATAAGAGTTACTAAAAGTATAGTAAAAAAATACACCAACAGTACAATCGATAGCTTACCAACGGCAGTTTTCCAATTAATTGGAAAACTACGATATTTAAATAGCCATATCAAAAACAGAACAACTCCAATGAGAGTTGCACCATTTGAGATAATCGGCGCAACAGCAATAATAGCCAGTGTTGTGATAGTCCACGCGTCTAATTGTTGAGTTCTGGTGTTATTCATTAAACCAAGCCTTCAAAGCGTGAGTTAATCTCAACAACTGGATTGCCTCTTAGTAGTTTAGGCTTATTCCAAGCGAATAATTGTCGACCTCTCTGTTGCTTCTTCCTTGCACTGGGGACTATATCGTCCCAAGCCTGTGCTTCAGATGTGGTGATAATTTTAAACAACTCCTCTCTACGCTCTAAATGCTTACTCCAACCGGCATCAATTCGGCTTTGATCCGCTGTTTTTCCAGTCGATCTTTCGTAATCCACCATACCAAAATGAAGCAAGTAAAGATTTTCATCAATATGATAATTACGCCCCTTAACCCTATGCATTCCCGAGCCCCAAGTTACCGGCCTATTGGCAACCACAGGCTTCGTGTATCGAGCCGACAAATGGGCGAATCGCCGTTGATTTAAAAATGGCTGACTGGGATCAATTGCTTCTTCTTTTTCTAAATGCTGACCCACATCTAAACCCAGCCCTGAGAGCGTTGGACGGCTGGATTTACTAGCTAAATAATCAGACAAACTATCGCCCGCATTTGGATCGAGCACCAAAAATTCATCTACATCCATAACCAAGATTGTATCAAACAGCCAAAATAGGCCGCGTGCCAAATGCGACATAATTCTTGCACGACGGCGATCCCCTCCCGATCTGGCCAAAGGCATATGTGGCAATCTTAGAAAGTTAACCTCATCAACATATGGGTGCTCAGGCAATGGCTGGTCGTGGCCATCCAAAAAAACAAAGAGATTTTTATAGCCAAAAGCTTTTCCGTAATACTCAATCCATTTACCTAAAAAAAGGCTGTCATTTCTAACAGTTGTCAGGGCAGCGAATTGTTTTTTAGCGTTACTCATAAAAAAATAAAGAATTTAAGGCTCTTTATCATGGGAATTGATGTTGTTATTTTATCCAATAAAATTGAATTATTTATCCTTAAACACAAAAAGCATATTTACTTTGCACATGGTCAAAATGTTATAATACCGTGACCTACTAATTACCCTATTATTGATGGACAAACTCAATAACGACCACGTTTCAACAAATTTTATTCGCAATATCATTAATGACGATATTGAACAAAAAAAACATGAGTCAATCCAAACGCGTTTCCCGCCTGAGCCGAACGGATACTTGCATATTGGTCATGCAAAGTCAATCTGCCTAAATTTTGGTACAGCAGAGCTGTACAAAGGCAAATGTAATTTGCGTTTTGATGACACCAACCCCGCTAAAGAGGATGTCGAGTATGTTGAATCCATCCAAGAAGATGTTAAATGGCTTGGATTTGAGTGGAGTGGCGAGGTACGCTATAGCTCAAACTACTTTGAGACTTTCTACCAATCAGCCATTGAACTCATCAGCAAAGGTTTGGCTTATGTCTGTTATTTGAGCGCTGAAGAAACACGTGAATATCGTGGCACTCTTAAGCAGCCTGGCAAAAATAGCCCATATCGAGAAACCTCTGTCGAGGAAAACCTAGCACTATTTGAGAAAATGAAACATGGCGAACTCAAAGAAGGTGCGTGCGTGCTTAGAGCCAAAATTGATATGTCATCCAGCTTTATGTGTATGCGGGATCCAACACTTTACCGCATTCGGTTCGAAACACACCACCAAACGGGTGATGATTGGTGTATTTACCCAATGTATGATTTTGCCCATTGCATTGGTGATGCCGTAGAAGGCGTCACTCACTCATTGTGTACATTAGAATTTCAAGACAACCGCAGACTTTATGATTGGGTGCTCGAGCATTTGGATGCCTTTAACAAGTCAGACCGCCCACATCAATACGAGTTTTCAAGGTTAAACCTTGAATATACGGTAATGTCTAAGCGAAAGCTGCAAACACTGGTTGAAGATAAATTGGTTTCTGGCTGGAATGACCCGCGCATGCCAACAATTTCAGGTTTAAGACGTCGTGGATATACGCCCGCATCAATTCGTGATTTTGCTGAGCGTATTGGCATATCAAAAGTGGACAGCATTACCGATGTTGCGCTACTTGAAACAGCCATTCGTGATGATTTAAATGTTGTCGCACCACGTACGATGGGCGTTATCAATCCGATTAAAGTGATTATTGAAAACTACCCAGAAAACTCAATCGAGGTACTGCAAGCGCCTATTCACCCGCAAAACGAATCGATGGGCAAACGTCAAATAAACTTTGGTCGCGAGCTCTATATTGACCGTGCGGATTTTGCCGAAGTGGCGCCCAACGGAAAATACAAGCGCTTAGCAATTGATAAAGAAGTGCGCCTTAGAAATGCCTATGTTGTTAATGCAACACGCTTTGAGGCAGATAGTAAGGGTGAGATTACAACAGTTTATTGCACTTACGATGATGAAACGCTCGGCAAAAACCCAAGCGATGGTCGAAAGGTCAAAGGTGTTATCCACTTCGTGGAAGCCACGACAGCGCTAGATGCAGAATTTATGCTTTACGATCGACTGTTTATCGATGCCAACCCAGGCAAATCCGATGACTTGGCCGCACTAATCAATCCAAACTCTTGTGAGAGCGTGCAAGGCTTTGTTGAGCCAAGCATGGCTGGGGCGAAAGTTGGGGTTGCTTATCAGTTCGAGCGTGAGGGTTATTTCTGTCGAGACAACCAGTCCGATGGCTTAGTCTTTAATAAGACCGTTGGATTGCGTGATACTTGGAACTAATGACTTAAGATTGTAAAAATCTTACTTTATTTCTTTAAGCCAGTCCGAAACTTGCTGCATTTCACTGTATTTGGTTAGATCAATCTGCAAAGGCGTGACAGAAACGTAGTTATTGGCAACAGCATGAAAATCTGTGCCTTCGCCGTTATCAGCCTCTTGGCCATTCTCACCAATCCAGTATAGTGACGGGTCGTCTTTATCTTGAATGCTTGGCTCAGACATGTGTCTATTGCCCAAGCGCGTACTCTTAATACCCTTAATCTCAGATAGAAGCACATCAGGCACATTGACGTTAATAATGGTGTTGTGCGATAGTGGTGCTTTGTCGATTTGCGCAACCAATTGTTTGGCGATTGCGCCCGCCGTTTCAAAATGCTTTCCATCCCAACTAGCCAAAGATATAGCAATCGAAGGCAAACCTAGAAAACGCCCTTCTATTGCGCCGGCAACCGTGCCTGAATAGATAACGTCATCACCCAAATTGGCGCCGAAGTTAATACCAGTAACCACAAGGTCAATCGATTCTTTAATAAAGCCACAAACCGCTAAATGCACACAATCACTTGGCGTGGCATCTATCGCATAAATATTATCTGCAATTTGGACAGGTTTAAGAGGGCTGCCAATAGTAAGGGAGCTGCTGGCCGCCGATTTGTTTTCACTCGGCGCAACCACAATCACCTCGGCAATTTCGCTAAGGGATTCAGTGAGTTGTTTGATGCCTTTGGCTTGATAGCCATCATCATTACTAATTAGAATTCGCATACAAATATTAAGTTCTGGAAAGTATTGGGTGAAGCCTCTATGAAATAGCGAGTACGATTTTGTCTTTTTTAACGCCCACTTTAACCGTACCACCATTGATTAGCTTACCAAAGAGTAGCTCGTCAGCAAGAGGCTTACGAATTTCTTTTTCGATAAGGCGCGCCATTGGACGAGCTCCCATTTGCGCATCATAGCCATTTGTTGCAAACCACTTGCGCGTTGCATCAGAAATGACCAAGGAGACGTTTTGTGACTCAAGCGCATCTTCCAGCTCAAAGAGGAATTTGTTAACAACGAACACCACAACTTCTTCGTTGAGACTGTTGAAGTAAATGATTTCAGACAGTCGATTTCTAAATTCAGGGGTGAATGTCTTTTTCAGCTCACCTTCATAATCAAGCGAATGGTCTTGCTCGTTAAAACCAATGGAGGCTCGTTGAGCGCTATGAGCACCAACATTAGACGTCATCACAAGAATAACATTTCTAAAGTCAACCTCTCGACCATTAGCATCGGTTAGCATACCATGATCCATCACTTGCAATAGCAGGTTGAAAATATCAGGGTGTGCTTTCTCAATTTCATCAAGCAACAATACAGCATAAGGATTGCTATTCACTGCCTCCGTAAGGAGGCCGCCCTCATCATAACCAACATAACCTGGTGGCGAGCCAATCAATTTAGAAATTGAATGGCGCTCCATGTATTCAGACATATCAAAGCGCAACAACTTCACACCCATAATACGGGCCAGCTGTTTACAAATTTCTGTTTTGCCGACACCCGTTGGACCGGCGAATAGGAATGAGCCCATTGGCTTGTCTTCTGCCGCTAAGCCTGAGCGTGAAAGCTTGATTGCAGTAGAGAGCGAATCAACCGCATCGTCTTGACCGAAAACACCCAACTTCAACTCATCATCGAGGGTTTTCAGTTGTAATTTGTCATCACTACTGACTTGACGAGATGGAATACGTGCTAATTTAGCGACAATATTTTCAATATCCGCTACACCGATATTGATTTTGCGCTTAGATTTTGGCAAAACCTGTTGCAGAGCGCCAACCTCATCGATAACATCAATTGCCTTGTCAGGTAGGCGACGATCGCCAATATGGCGGTGCGTTAGTTCGGCGGCACTAGTCAATGCTGCCGCAGAGTATTTAACCTTGTGGTGCTCTTGATAATATTTTTTTAAGCCATGAAGAATTTTAATTGTATCTTCAACAGAAGGTTCGTCGATATCAATTTTTTGGAAGCGACGCGTCAAGGCGTGATCTTTCTCGAACACCTTTCTAAATTCATCGTAAGTCGTTGAGCCAATACATTTAAGCGAGCCATCAGCAAGCGCTGGTTTTAATAAATTCGAGGCATCCAGCGAACCACCGGAAACACTTCCGGCGCCAATCAATGTATGAATTTCATCAATAAAGAGAATGGCGTTAGGTTTTTTCTCAAGATCGTTGAGAACGGATTTAAGGCGCTTCTCAAAATCACCGCGGTATTTTGTGCCGGCAATCAATACACCCACATCCAAAGAATAAATCGTTGAGTCTTGCAGAATTTCTGGTACTTTTCCATCAACAATTTTCTTCGCCAAGCCTTGTGCAATAGCTGTTTTACCAACGCCAGCTTGACCAACTAATAAAGGATTATTTTTTCGACGACGAGACAGAATTTGCACCATTCTTAAAACCTCTTCTTCCCTACCCAGAAGAGGATCTATCTTGCCTTGCTTGGCTTTTTCACAAAGATTGATGGTGAAGGTCTCTAACGACGAAGGCTTTTTCTTCTTTTCATCGGTCTTAATTGGCGACTCTTCAAGTAATGGCCCTGAAGGCTCTGAAGCAATACCCTCCATGACGTCAAGCCTAGACAAATTGTTCAGCTTTAACATATAGACAGCCTGCGATTCTTTTTCGGAAAAAATACTAACGAAAACATTCATCGCATTGACCGAATTTCTTTGTGCAGATTGTGCTTGGTATATGCTACGCTGCAAGACACGTTGGAAACCAACCGTTGGCGAGATATCAATTTCAGCATCTTCTGAAATCAGCGGCGTATGAGAGACAATATATTGCTCAAGCTCCGCCCGTAGCTCGTCAACATTAACGCGCTTGCCACGCAAGAAAGTCACCACTTCATCCATATTAAGAAGAGCTAGCAGTAAGTGTTCAACCGTCACAAACTCCAGACGACTGTTTCTCGCCTCAGTCATCACAAAGTTTATTTCTTGTTGGAGTCCGGGTTCAATCATGGAAAAGTATTGCCTTATTTTGATTTCTCTTGGTTAAGATTTTAACATTATTCGACTCATTTTTCATGCCAACAAAGTAAATCAAAGCAAACATTTTCATATGGAAAAACTATACAATAAAGTGTTTAGTGATTTAGAACTCCAGTTTAGTTTAATGGCTTAGCTCACGCAATACGCACATCAAAGGCTGATCATTTTGCCTTGCAAAGTCGATGACTTGATTGACTTTTGTTTGCGCGATATCATAAGAATACGTACCGCAAACCCCTTCACCGTCAATATGAATCTTAAGCATAATGGCTTCAGCCGCAAGGTCATTTTTTTTGAAAAAATGCTTTAACACCTCAATGACAAACTCCATCGTGGTGTAATCGTCGTTGAGCAAAATCACTTCAAAACGCTTTGGTTTTTTGACAATTGGTTTTGCCGTCTTAGGGAGTACCTGTGCCACGATTTAACTGGCTGAGCGTTGTCGTAGCAGCATAATAGCCAGTATCGTCACAGCGAGACTTGGCAAAATAGCGCTTATTAATGGGCTAATCGTGAAACCAATAGACATCGCTGCGCCAATTTGAGAGATAAGCTCGAAAGACAAACTCAATGCGATTCCTAAAAATAACTTCTTACCCAGGGAGGTATCCCTATTTGTGCCAAAGATAAAGAGCATGGCTAGAAGGATCATTGCAACCAACGTCAAAGGCTTGACCAATCTCTTGTAAAGCTCAACCTCAAAAATATCAGCATTTAGCTTATTCTCAGTTAAGAATTGGATTTGCTTGAAAATATTCCAAGTAGTTAATTCATGTGGCTCTTTACGTAAACTGTCAATCAAATCCTGGTCAAAAGAAACGGATTGATTGTAGAAATTACGCCTCTCATAAGAAATAATATCAAAGTTGGTAGAGCTGTCAATAGTAAAAATATCAGTATTGCCGAACACCAAAGAATTGCCGTTAAACCTTGCCCTATCAGAGCTGATGACCGCTTCAACTTCGTTTTTATCGTTAGTTTGAATCAGTGTTACCCCGCTAAAAGAATTGCCGTCAAAGTTTTTTTTCACATGAATGTAATTGTCGCCCTCTTTAATCCAAAAACCCTGTTGAGATTGCGAGGCGAGAGAGTGTCCAAGGTCCTTTGCACGTGATTTTTCAGCCATCTCACTGGCCATAGGTGCAAGTAGCTCGCCAATAGCAATGAGAACAAAGACAAACATCAGTGCAATTTTTGTTGTTAACAGAGTTAGTCTGAAAATTGAAAGACCTGAAATCCGCAGTATCAATAATTGACTGGTTGTTGCCAAATAGCCCATGCCCAGCACACAGCCAAGCAAGATGACCGGCGATGCATGATTGTAAGCAACTTGTGGCAATTGTAGGGCAACATACCTCACTGCACCTAAACTGGTATAACCCGCTTGCCCGATACTTGATAGCTCCGCAAGAAAAGCAAAAAAACTCCAGATTCCAAGCCAAATAACAAGGACCATCAAAGTGTAAATCAAGAGTGTTTTAGTAATGTAGCGATCGAGGATTTTCATTAAAATAGAGGTCTTTATAAAGTACTTCGCCGACGCCTCATTATTATGTCAAATATTCACAACGATAAAATCTTAATTCTTGATTTTGGCTCTCAATACACTCAACTCATCGCCAGACGAATTCGTGAAATTGGTGTTTATTGCGAGCTCTTACCGTACGACGTCAGTCCTCATTTTATTGAAAAATTTAAGCCAAATGGCATTATTCTTTCCGGCGGCCCCGATACAGTGAGTCAGTCAGACTCAGCAAGAGCTCCAGAAATCGTTTTTGAGCTTGGTGTTCCCGTACTTGGCATCTGCTACGGCATGCAAACCATGGCCGTACAACTCGGTGGTGACGCACGCTCCGCTCATGATAAAGCGGAATTTGGCTTTGCTCAAATTAGAGCTCGAGGTCATTCACCATTGTTAAGTGAAATTAGCGATGAAATCAATGCCGAAGGTCACGGTCTACTTGACGTTTGGATGAGTCATGGTGTTGAGGTTACCAAACTGCCACCTGAATTCAAGCTGATTGCCTCAACCGATAATTGTGCGATTGCCGGCTTTGCTAATGCCGACAAACATTATTACGGCCTCCAATTTCACCCAGAAGTGACACACACAAAGCAAGGCTTACATATTCTTGAGCGCTTTGTCACCGGCATTTGCAATTGCGAGAAAAACTGGACAACTGACAACATTATTAACGAATTAGTTGACGACCTTAAAAAACAAATTGGCGACCAGAAAGTGTTGCTCGGCTTGTCGGGTGGTGTTGATTCATCCGTTGTGGCCATTCTTCTGCAACAGGCCATCGGCGATCAACTAACCTGTGTTTTTGTCGATAACGGTTTACTACGCCTAAATGAAGGCGACGAAGTAATGCAAACTTTTGCTGAGAATATGGGGGTAAAAGTTATTCGTGCTGACGCAAAAAAACACTTTTATGACGCCCTAGCAGATGAAGCAGATCCTGAGAAAAAACGAAAGATTATTGGCCGTGCATTTATTGAAATCTTTGACCAAGAAGCGCAAATATTGCAAGACATTAAATTCTTAGCCCAGGGCACAATCTATCCTGATGTTATTGAATCTGCTGGTGCGGCCTCAGGCAAAGCCAAGGTGATTAAATCTCACCACAATGTTGGTGGCCTACCAGATGATATGGCGTTTGAGCTGGTTGAGCCACTGAAAGAGCTCTTTAAAGACGAAGTGCGTACAATTGGCGTCAAGCTAGGCATTCCTAAGCATATGCTTTACCGTCATCCATTCCCAGGGCCCGGTCTAGGGGTTAGAATTCTTGGGCAAGTGAAAGAGGAATATGCCGAAATTCTTCGCCGAGCCGATCATATTTTTATGGAAGAACTTCATGCATACGATTTATACGATCAAGTCAACCAAGCATTTGCCGTTTTCTTGCCAGTTAAATCGGTTGGTGTGACTGGTGATGAGCGTCGTTACGATTATGTTATTGCACTACGAGCTGTTGAAACCATCGACTTTATGACCGCTCGCTGGGCGCGACTGCCATACGATTTCTTAGATCACGTTTCCAATCGCATCATGAATGAAATTTCACGCGTCTCACGTGTGGTTTACGACATTTCAGGCAAGCCACCGGCCACCATTGAGTGGGAATGACTGCTTCAAAAGTAACTCTCAGTGGTTTTATTAAAGTTGCACAAGATGAGATACAAAAAGTAAAAAAACATTTGCAGCGCCATATTCAGCTTACCAGAGAGGAGCCGGGGTGCATTGACTTTACTGTTAGCCGAAGAGCATCCAATCCATTAATCTTTGATGTTTACGAAGAATTTAAGGATGGCGTCGCCTTCGATAACCATCAGATACGCGTTAGGCAAAGTGAGTGGGCTGAGGCTACAAAAAATGTAGAGCGAAATTATGTCATTTAGAATACTGAGGAAGGTTCAACCTTCCCCAATAACCTTATGACAAAAAATGACAAATAATGACATAAAATGACAGGCGATGAATCCTAGGTGGCACTCGCCATCAAGCCATTCAAGAAAGCTGGTAACTGGCACATACTATAAAGTGACATTTTCCTTAGAGCATAAAAATTCATGGAGAGCTTTGTGAAAATATTAGTGGTTCTTTGCCACCCCCGAAAAGATTCATTAACCGCCCAAACTGCAAATTCTTTTTGTAATGGCGCGGCACAAGCTGGACACGAAGTCGAGCTTATAGACCTCTATCAAGAGGGTTTTGATCCAGTTTTGCGCATTGAAGATGAGCCAAATGATGGAAATATAGAAAACTACTCACAAGAAGTGCAAGCTGAGTTCAGCCGTCTCAACCGAAACGAAGCAATTGTAATGATCTTCCCATTATGGTGGTGGTCAATGCCTGCAATGTTAAAAGGGTGGATTGATCGCGTATGGAACTACGGTTTACTCTATGGCCCTTCTGAGCATAATCTACAAAAGAGCCTTATGATCATCTTATCAGCCAATACAAAAAAACAGCTCAAAAAAAGGAGTTATGACAGCGCAATTGAGACAAGTTTAAATTTAGGAATATTAAATTACTGCGGAATTAAAGAGTCAGAAACGATTATTCTAGATGGTACCAATCTAGGCACAGATCACTGCGCTCAACATTTACAAAAAGCCTTCGATAAAGGGTTTTCATTTTAATTCTAAAAATCAAATCAAAATGCCTTCAAACGATCCTACGCCAACGCTATTAAACGCGCCATCACTAAGCGAAAAGAATTCGCTCATTAGCTTATGACAAGCGATGAATCTTGGATGGCGCTCGCCATCAAGCAAGCAAAAAAAGCTGAGGCTTTGGGCGAAGTGCCCGTTGGCGCTGTGCTGGTGAAAGACGACATGCTTGTCGCAAAAGGGCATAACCAGCCAATCTCTTTGCATGACGCTTCCGCCCACGCCGAAATTCAATTGTTGCGCTTAGCCGGTCGCGTGATGCAGAATTATCGACTCCCTGGCACAACACTCTACGTCACCCTTGAACCTTGCGCCATGTGTTTAGGCGCGATGATGCACGCTCGGGTATCACGCCTTGTTTTTGCAGCTTTTGATCCCAAAACTGGCGTTTGCGGATCACGTGTTGATTTGAGCAATGAAGGCTGTTTTAACCATCAAATCGATATTAGCGGCGGCATATTAGAGGCCGAATCCAAGAAACTTTTACAAGATTTTTTTAAATCTCGTCGTCAGCAGTAAAAATATAGAAAACAAAACTGTCCTACGTTTTCTTCACTCACAATCTGGCGGCGTTACTAGTACTGCAGTGTCTTTTGGCTGGGGTTTTTAATTTATAATTAAATACAAACATCATCACTTATATTTATATTATAGTTGCTAATTTGGGTTCATTATTATCTATAATAAACACACTATTCAATACAACCATGCCCAACAGATGACCAACAACGAATTACCCTATCAAGAGGACGAAATCGATTTAAAACAACTGGCGTGTATTTTGTGGGCTTCAAAAAAACTCATAATCGGCATCACAATAATTACCACCTTGTTGGCAGGTATTTATGCTTTCAACAAAACACCGATCTATGAGGTAAACGCACTGGTAGAAATTGGCAACTACAAGTTGCACAACAACAACAACAACAAAGCTTTGCTTGACTCTGCGCCAGATTTAGTGAAAAAATTAAATATTCTTTTTATTGATGTGTTTAAAAATGAAAAAGATAGGGATTACGCAATCAGTGGAATTTCAAACCCTAAAAATACAAACAACTTTATTGAAATCACAGCTCAGGCAATTTCCAATGAAATTGCCTCGCGAGAATTGACCAAGGTAGTTGACTACATTCAAACAAAACATCAGGTAATTCTTGACGATGTTAGAAATCGTAGAGAGCTCGAAATTAATAATATTAATACCAAAATTAATAATATTAAAAACAAAGAGGTGGCACTCCTTTCAAACAAAATCGAAATACAAACAGCTAACTTAGAAGACTATAAATCACAACTAAAACAGACCAATATTGTTATCAGAGATATTGAAAAAACCAATCCTGCGCTGACTGCACTCAAGCTCATGGAAAAACGCGACCTATCTGCATTCATTGTTAATCTCAACTTGCAGTTGATGGATATGCGTAATAGGAAAGACGAGCTCGAGACAACAGCAATTAACGACCTGATTGAGCAACGAACCCTGCTTGAATCGATGCTCATGCCGCACAACTACAAAAACTCAGAGATAATCGGCAAAATCATTACTAGCGATTACCCAATCAAGCCTAAGAAAAAATTAATCGTTACCGTTGCCTTTATTGTGGGGCTGATGCTGTCAGTCTTCCTGGTGTTTATCATGAACGCCTTTAGACGCGAAGAAGACAAAGCCGCGGCATAGAAATTTCAAAATGAGCGAATGAATTGTTCTATATTGCCTGTTTAAACGTTATTTGGCAGTATTTTGATTCAGATTGAGGCGCTAGAAAATTCAGGTCGGGAGTTGACAAATTGTCAATGACTGTTCTGAATTTTATAGCAACAAAAATATGGACTAAAATACTGTCTAAGAAGTTTAAACAGTGTACATGCCGCCATTAACGTGCAGTGTTTGGGCTGTGATGTATGCACCACCCTCACCCGCTAAAAACAAGACTGCACTAGCAATTTCGTCCGGCGAGCCGAGTCTGCCCAATGGTATTTGAGAAGCGAGTGATGCTTTTTGTTCTTCTGGAAGTGCGTCCGTCATATCGGTTTGGATAAAACCTGGAGCAACGGCATTGACCGTAATGCCTCGCGTACCAACTTCTCTTGCAAGAGACTTGGTAAAGCCCATAATGCCAGCCTTAGCAGCCGCATAATTGGTCTGCCCTGCATTACCCATAGCGCCAACCACAGAGGCAATCGAGATAATACGACCCGCTTTTTTCTTCATCATACCGCGCAGAACAGCCTTTGACATTTTAAAAACAGAAGCAAGATTAGTGCTCATAATATCGTCCCACTCGTCTTCTTTCATGCGCATCAATAAGTTGTCGCGAGTAATACCGGCATTGTTCACAAGAATATCAACCGCGCCATAATTCTCAGTGATTGTTCTCATTACTTCAGCGATTTGATCGTTATTAGTCACATTAAGCGTCAAACCTTGGCCGGCAACATTATTGTTTTTAAACGTGTTTGAGATCGCTTCCGCACCCTTATCGCTGGTTGCGGTACCAATAACGGTTGCACCCGCGCCACCCAAAGATAGTGCAATGGCTTGGCCGATGCCACGACTGGCACCTGTCACTAAAACGATTTTTCCTTCTAAATTTGACATTATATGAGGCCTTTATATAGATAGTTATAAAATCTGCTGAGAGTAAAAAATGAAGAAAAATTGTTTAAAAACTCGTAATTAATAGCGCTAGCTATTGGTAAAGGTTTTTGAGCCGTTTTTGTCATTTTTTACCTCAGCCTTCTGGATAAGGTAATTTTAACATTTATCATCGTTATTTCTTTTCGTTTTACAACAAGTAGGACTTCAAAGAAAATGCCTTGCTAACCACTAAAATTACCATTATCAGATTTAGAAGCTACCTATAAAAAGACCTCTAAATCCTTTTATTTAATTTCTTCGATGACAGAACGAAGTGTATCAACATTAATAATAGCTGAGCCACTCAATGATTTGTCAATGCGTTTTGTCAGACCAGCCAATACTTTTCCTGGGCCTGCTTCGATTAATTTTTCAACACCTGCTACTGACATCGCTCGAACTGTTGACGTCCACAGAACAGGCTTATGCAATTGCGCCACGAGCTTTGATTTTATCTCATCGGTGCTGTTTGCAACAGAGGCATCAACATTGTGTAATACATTAGCCACTTGATTAAAGTTTATAGCGTCCACTGACATTGAGAACTCCTCTGCCGCGCCATTCATTAAAGAGCAATGCGAAGGCACACTGACAGGCAAAATAACAGCGCGCTTGGCGCCAGACTCTTTCATTACAGCGCAAGTTGCCTCGACCGAATCTTTATCACCAGCAATCACCACTTGGCCAGGCGAATTAAAGTTAACTGCCTCAACCACACCACTATTCACACTTGCACAAATTTCAACCACTTTGTCATCATCCAGACCAAGAATGGCTGCCATTGCACCCGTGCCAACTGGCACGGCTGACTGCATCAACTCTGCACGCTTGCTAACCAATCTAATACCTTCTGCAAAATTAAGTGAACCAGCCGCAACCAACGCTGTGTATTCACCCAAACTATGACCTGCCATACAAAGGGGCGATAAGTCGACTTCACTAGCAAGCACTCGATAAGTGGCGTAACCCGCCGCTAACATGGCTGGCTGTGTGTTTTGTGTTTGATTTAGTGCGTCTTGATCTTCTTGGATAAGTTTCCACAAATCAATGCCGAGCGCATCACTGGCTTCAGTAAACACATCACCAACAAGAGAAAAATTGTCCGAAAGATCAGACAGCATACCAAGGGATTGTGAGCCTTGACCAGGGAAAACGATTGCGTATTTCATATGATTCTTATTATAAATGAGATTATTTTATTACACTTAGTACAATAAAAAAGCGCCTAAAGGCGCTTTTTCAATGAATTTAAGACTGTAAATTAAGCAGTGACGATAGAAACGTATTGCCTATAAAACTTGCCTTTCTTTTCGAATTGAACTTTTCCATCTGCAACAGCAAACAATGTGTCGTCCTTACCTTTACGTACGTTTGTACCTGGATGGAACTTAGTGCCTCTTTGGCGAACTAAAATGTTACCCGCTAAAACTACTTGACCACCAAAGCGTTTTACGCCTAGTCTTTTGGATACGGAATCTCTTCCGTTATTAGTACTACCGCCTGCCTTTTTATGTGCCATGGATGCTCCTTATGCCTTAATCTTGTCGATTTGAACTTCAGTAAACAACTGGCGATGGCCTTGTTGCTTCATAGAGTGCTTACGACGTCTAAATTTTAAAATATGAACTTTCTTGCCTTTGCCTTGAGAGATAACTTTCGCCTCAACAGTGGCTTTAGCAACTAGCGGAGAACCCACTTGAACGTTGTCGCCGTCGGCAACCATCAAAACTTCTTTGAAAGTTACTTTTTGACCAGGCTCGATTTCAAGTTTCTCAATCTTCAGAGTCTCACCTTCGGTTACTCTGTATTGTTTTCCACCTGTTTTAATAACTGCGTACATAACAAATCCTAAACTCTTTGCTAAAAAGAGGGCAATTATACTCGAACGACGCTCTTTATGAAAGTGCTATAAGCGAAATAAGTTATAATTCTCACTTTTTACAATACCAAGAAAAAATCATGATTATTCTGCAAACCAACATGGGTGATATTCATCTTACTTTAGACGCTGAAAAAGCGCCTATTTCAGCCAAAAACTTCACAGATTACGTTGAAGACGGCTTCTTTGATGGCACAATCTTTCACCGTGTCATTCCTAATTTCATGGTTCAAGGCGGTGGCATGACAGAAGATATGCAGCAGAAACCAACAAAAGCCAATATCGAAAACGAAGCTAAAAATGGCTTAAAGAACAAAAAATACACGGTTGCAATGGCAAGAACAACGGCACCTCATTCTGCCAGTTCACAGTTTTTTATCAACGTATCCGACAATCAATTCTTGGACTGCCCAGGACAAGATGGCTGGGGTTACTGCGTATTTGGTGAAGTAGTCGAAGGCAAAGACGTGGTTGATAAAATGCAAGCCGTTGAAACACTTAACTTAGGCGGCCAAGCAGACGTTCCTGCCGATCCTATTATTATCGAAAAAGCCTACATTCAGGCATAACATCTAAGCGGCAGCGCCAAGCACTGCCGCTAAACACCATGAGCAAAACGCTAATTATTGCTGACCTTCACCTCACCTCCGTTGAGGAGAAGAAGTTAGATTTGTTTTGCCGCTTTTGTCAAACCGAAGCCGTTAACGCAGACCAACTCTTTATTCTCGGCGACTTATTCAACACTTGGATTGGCGACGATATTTCGCTAGCGGACTATCACGTTGCTATTGACTGCCTGAAAGAGCTAACAAAATCCACAGCAGTTTTTGTCATGATTGGCAATCGTGACTTTTTACTCGGCAAAAAATTCGAACAACAATCTGGCTGTAAGTTAATCAATGAGTCGCATCTTCTTAAACATAACGACCAAGACTATGTTTTAGTCCATGGTGATGATCTCTGTACCGATGATATCGACTATCAAAAAATGAAAAAAGTATTAAGAAACCGCCTTGTGCAGTTAATATTTTTAAATTTACCAAAAAAATGGCGACTGAAACTTAGCGGTGAAATTCGCAAAAAGAGTATCGAAGCGCAGAGTTATAAATCAGAGGCGATTATGGATGTTAATCAAGATGCAGTTGACGCATTGATGGTAAATCACCCTGGCGCTAATCTCATTCACGGCCACACCCATCGACAAAACACCCATCCATCCGAGACTTATACTCGCTACGTATTGGGTGACTGGTCAACAACTTCAGGCAATGCTATTGCCTTAAACGAAACGCTAGAGAGACTTGAAATCCACTAAACGATTTTCAAAGTCAATCGCTACAACCTTAAGCTGAACTTCATCGTCCAGAGACGGCTTTGCACCAAACTTTAACTGAGTTATCATGCTCAACTCCGGGATCAATACAGTTGCTTTATTGCCATGAAGATCAACGACAGTGCCAACACCCCTCCATCCTTTATTTTGCTTTAAAAACAAACACTTAAAATGATCGGCACTTTGACGTGTCGCTTTATTCACTTTTGAAATAACGACGTTGGTTTGCCCAATTCGACTTTTGATTACCGCCTTGTCAAGTATGGGCTTATTATTGATAAAGTTAACAAGTTGTTGTTGAGCAACCAAATCAAGATAGCGCCTAATTGGACTGGTAACTCTTAGGTATGAGTCAAGGCCTAGGCCAGAATGTGGTGCACTTTTTGTGCTAATTTTCGAGCGCTTAAAACAACGCGCCGCTTTAAACATTTGTGACAAGGTCAAATGCGTTTTTTGTTGTAGAATCTCATCACTAAAACTGCCCACACCCTGTGTTACAAATGGCATTGCAATGTTGTTTTCTAATGCAAATTGCGCAATCGCTCTGCCGGCAATTACCATCATTTCTGCAATCATTTCGCGACTTTCACTGATCGCTTGTTTTTTTAGGGAAACGAGACCATTAACAAGTCTGATATCAACATTTGGCAAATCAAGTCTTAGTGCGCCCTTATCGTTTCGAAAAGCTTTATGCTCCTTTGTCAAAGTGTTTATTTTCGATAATTCGGTGTGTTGATCAAGCACTTCATCGGCCCCATCGTAACTCAACTTTTCAACTTTGATCTCGCTCTGAACAACTTCAATGTCGCTTATTTGGCAATCGATTAACGTAAAGCCAACCGACAGCGCCCTTGATTTCTCGTCTTCTCCCAATGAACAAAGAGGCACCAAACTCGGTGGCAACATGTGGATAATTTGATCCGGAAGGTAGAGGTTGGATATGCGATTTTGCGCATAACTGTCCAACTCACTATCACTCTCCACTTGGGAGGCAACATCGGCAATATGAATCCAAATCTTATCGCCATCAACACTGATGGCATCATCCGCATCGTTTGAGCCGGAATTATCAATCGCATAACTGTTAAGATGCGTTAAGTCTTTTCTCTCGGAAGTGATGATATCGTGAGAATACTTTTCATCTGCAAGAATTCCATGTCTGCGTGGGTATGGATTGGTCACCTCTTGCCAAAATCCAATTTTGATTAGTAACTTGTGCGCAGATTCAGGATTGTTGTTTAGTGACAACGCGTCTAATAGTTTCGCGTGTTTTGAGAGATTATTGGCAACCAGTTCGACTTCTTGTAGCCAACGAGAATCTTCCTCAGAAATGCAGTTATTGTTAATATGATCAACACACTGGTTGAGGCTTTCAAGTTCAATACGCTTGGCGTCTCTTTGATTTTGAATGACCTCTGTTTGTTCGCTGGGCCTTATAAAAACCGTATCCTTGGTCCAGTAAAAATAAAGACTGTCCTCAACAAGTAAGTAAGTGCACCAAGCGTTTTGCGCGGTGTAGTCATCAAAAATCCACTCGGTGATTTCTTTAAGCGTTAACGACTCACTTTCAAAATCTTGCAGCACATCCATCGCTCCAATAGAGCATGTGTCATTGATAGCGGTATAGTGTGGATGAATAAAACGGAAATCTTTTTCTCGCACTTTGCGAGAACTGCCGTCGGAGAATTGTAAGTCGAACTTGTGGGTGGTGATTGCGCTTATTTTTGCTGGTTTACCTTTATAAGCAACCAGTGCACCAAGGTCTAGCAAAACTTAATCCAGATCGAGCGTTGCAATATAGGCATCGGAGCCCATCAAGCCATCGATAGAATCAGCACTAAATTTAACCAACCAACCGGCATCATAACAATCGCTATTGACCAATTCCGGCTCATCGTCGAGAGCTTCATTAATATCAATCACTTTCAGATCAACAGGTGCATTCACATCACTAGCAGATTTAACCGACTCTACCACGCACAAGCCCTCTTGAGCATTGATCAAATCGCCTAAAGTTGGAAGTTCAACAAAGACCAAATCACCAAGAGATTCTTGGGCATAGTTCGAGATGCCCAAAGTATAGGTACCGTCGCCATTATCCAGAACCCATTCATGGGTCTCAGCGTACTGTCTATCACCTCTAATTTCATTCATAAAATACTCCGAAATTTGTTAAGTTACATTCAATTTGGAATATAATTATACTGTGCTTGTCGGCTCTTTAAAAGTACTATTCAACCCGTAGACTCTTTTTCTTTAATGTGTTTACTCAAAATCACAACCGTCACCAAAATTAAGCCAAAGGTTAGTCCTAAAGTGCCAAATAGTTTGAAATTAACCCAAGTTTCTTCGCTTTGTTGGGCGGCTACACATAGCATTTCAACAGCAGTGCCGGCGCAGTCAATATTGCCAAGCTCTACCTTGGGGTCAAGTGTCGAATGGTCGAATAGCGCATCACGCGCCCCAAGTGCGGTTCTGACAAAATACGCATTAACAATGGAAATACCGATGAAACCCAAGCTCCAAAACCAAGTGAGCTTTTTCCATGTGGAGCGAGGCAATTGCAATTCTTTACCAAGCATACGCTCGATCAATGTTTTTTTACCAATCCACATACTGCCAATCAATGCCAAAGCAAACGCCACATACAACACACTAACTTTCCACATAACAAAGGCAGGGTCACGCAATACCAACGTTACGCCACCGAAAACTACTAACAAACCAAAAGTAATCAGATGCGAATTTTCAAACTTACCCGTACTCCATCGAGTATAAATTAATTGCGCAAAAGTACCCGCAATCATGGCGTAAATCGCAGGGTAGAGGCCGTAAGTTTTGTAGATAACAAAAAATAGAATAATTGGGCCAAAATCAAATAAAAACTTCATAAACAATCCTTAGAACAATAAATTTTTCCATCTTGCACAATGGCCTCCGACTCGGGAATGTGAGTATCACAAACCGAACAAGCGATCATTTTTTGCCCAGTATCACTATCTGAAGAACTGCTCACATTTGGTTGTCTCATCTTTTTAAACAAAACAAAGCCAACCCAAACAAGCAGCATTACCAACACTAATTTAATAATCATTGACTGCAATGGAAATGAAAAACCCAAATTTTACCGAAATAATGCCTAATATTCCAGTAAAGCACTAGATTTCATTTGACACTATAGAGAAACAAAAAAAAATCCACTATCAAATCTAAAATGGTTTGTGTAAAGGCCTCATAGTATATAATCCTCTGTTTTCTACCCCCTCCTACGCCCTGGTGGTGAAATTGGTAGACACACAGGACTTAAAATCCTGCGGCTTCACGGCCGTGCCGGTTCAATTCCGGCCCGGGGCACCA